>Ga0123342_1007559_pt1 | contig 14267 bp, 7 predicted proteins | sample Turbeawhitnodule_FD_89960 | JGI IMG/M metagenome (GOLD analysis project Ga0123342, IMG submission 89960) | Root nodule microbial communities of legume samples collected from Mexico - Turtle bean Mexico white nodule | ecosystem: Host-associated > Plants > Roots > Nodule | place: Mexico: Nepantla...
ATTTCATGTATATTTAATTGAAAATCTCTTTAATTAGACATTTATATGATTAGTAGATGAATTGTGGTATGTTTTGGAAATTCTAAAATTTTGTATGATTTGATTCTTTGATGTTGGATTTTTTGTGAGGTTCATAATATGAATTTTAATCAAGACATAGTATTTTTAGGAAAGAAAATATCGTGTTAAGATTGTTTAGGATGTGCATTGACTAGGGATTCGTCTAGAAGGAGATATCCTGACTCTACTGAAATAATGGAATCATATAAATGAAGTTATTCAGGTGGTGAGAGTCGAAGGAGGTTCATATGAATGGGTAAGTTGTTTGAAAGATAACTAACTTGACCTGTTATATGAGTTAACCCTGTCATACTAAGAGAGAGATGATATTGAGATAATTTATGCGCGTAGCTGTGTGGATTTGACAGTGATATAGTATGACAGGTGCAGATCTCTTAGTTTAAGTCAATGCACGAGTCTTCTGAAAGTAGAGTCAAGTGTCTAAATGTTGTGAGTCGGTGGAAGTCTGACATGTGAAAGATGAATATTGAATTTTAGTAGACACTTGATGATTTGATAATTTGTATGAGACTTGATGATTAATGTTTATTAATTTGAAATTGAAATTATATAGAATTTTTATATATATATATATAGCTAGTTTATCCTGTTATTTGTTTGTGTTTGTTTCTTTATCTGTGATGATCGTGTATTTACACGGGAGCCGATGATGTTACAGGTGATAGAGTTTCTCGGTGAGAAGATTGATGATGAAAATTTTTATTTTCTTTTGAATAATTGTCTTAATTTTATGTACATATTTAAAGTTATATGAAAAGGGATATATTTTGAAACACTATATAAAAGAATTGTAGACATATTTGTATTATGTGTATATATTTATTTTGAGATTTAAAGCAGATTATGGTTATTAGATATGGGTAAAAATTTAGGGATGTTACAAGTTTAACAAAAATTTAATTATTTAATAAATAAAAAAATTATACTTATGTAATAATATATATATATATCAATTCAGAACTTATTATAAGTCAAAAATTTATCAGCAACCAACTACCAGTGAAACTAATTTACTAAACACTTTTAATTTAATTTAATGAGTTATGAGTTTATCAGTCAACTGATTTTTCCAGCTAAAAGCTTTTAAGTCAAAATCTGATAGATAACTTATCAACTAAATGTAATTATGATTATTTATAAATAAAAATATTCTTTTACAACTACTTCTAATTCATGTAAGAATATTTGATAGTTCTAAAGTTCTTAAAATTTTAATCAGTTGTCAAGTTGAAAGTTAGTAATGAAAAGTAAGATAGCTAAAATAATAAAAGATATTTTAAAATATATAACATAGTTATATTATTTAGATATTAAGAATAGCAATGGGGTATGGTTTTGGCAGGTCAATATAAAGGTATTTTAGTGACGAGTATGTTGGGACTTATCTCCCTTAAACTATCACCACAATTGGTCGGTGACAAATTCTCCCAAGCATCCCAGTGCCTTTTTCTTCCTTTACCTCCATAAAAATTTAAATATCAAATCTAGTATTGGCAGTATATATTAGGGTTTTTTTTAAGTGAATGAGTTGTTCTTTAAAGGTTATGATCCGGTGGTATTTGTGAGTGACTCATGGTGATGAGGTGAATTCATGTTTTTTTTTCACTTTTTTTATTTTTGTTTCTTAGTGTATATCAGATTGCAAATATCTGTACACCTCCATTGTTAGAGTACATATCAGATTGGTCCATTCGGAAACACAAATCATATCCAACATTATAAATTTGATTGTATAATTCGGTATGTGTTTTAAACTAACCTACTAAATTATGTAATTTGATATACAATACCGGATCCAGTTTGTGCTTTTGAATAGACAATTTGATATGTACTATAATTAAATAACTTCTCTATTTTTTATTAAGTTAGGTCAATTTTTTATTGTTTTGTTAAATTTGAGTGTTGCAAGCCACTCGTTTAATTATGGCTAGGGAGTTAGAAATATGGACGAATGATTCTGAAGAAGTAAAAAAAAATTATGCATGGATCAACATTAACTGGTCCATAGTCATTTTACAACTAATGAAGTAAAATTTATTTTAATTGATTTCTTTTATAAGTTTGAGCTATGATTTGTTGATGTTATGATATAATTTATAACTCGAGATGACTTATTTGAATAGGCGTGTAGGGTCGCATTTGAACTTGGTTTTGTAGTAGTCATTGTTAGCTCTAATACCGAAAATAGAAGACAAGGTAGAAAGATATTTGTGTTGTTAAGTTGTGAGAAGGGTGGTAAGTATAGAAAATACAAGCATGATGTGGATATTGACCTTTACAGGTACAAGAAAAATGTAACTGTCAATTTCAATTGCGGGATAAACCTTTTAGGAATGAAAGTTGGGTATTGTGTGATACTCATAATCATTATTTGACTTTTTCATTAATTGGTCATCCATATGTTAGTAAATTGAAATCCCACAAACATACATATAAAACAAAAAACAATATAACAATAATCCAGATGGTAGAACTAGGTATTCATTTTCAAATAACATACCAAAATATACAATTCAGTATGTATTATTGAATCTGATGTATATATACCGAATTATATCATATTCATTTCCAAATAACATACTAAGATATTATTGAGTATGTATACACCGGATCCAATAATTCATTCTAATATATTTGAAAGTGAATAATCCACACATATATATATATACTCAATTCTACATAACAGTCCAAAAAAAAAACTTCAGCTACAAAATGGGTTCCCCCATAAAACAAAATACAGAAAAAAAGAGAACTTTTGAACAACAATGGAGGAGGTGCCAGTGGTTGTGAGAAATAAGGGGTGCGAGTCCGTTCACAAAAAATAGCAAATGAAAGGTGCACTCTAAGGTAAAAGTAGGATTTTTTAAATTTTATATAAGAACAAGATTGATATTTCACATGGATGTATGGAGGTGCAAAAGAAACTATCGAGGTGCGTCAAGAACTTACCTTCGTACCTAACCAGTCCACTCACCCTAAAATATTAAAATTTTAAGATTAAAGTTTTATCATATATGTTTCTTAAAATTTTAATGACCATAAATAAATCAAAATATACTTCTTATTGTTACTTAATTTTATAAATTTAAAATAAACTAAATTATTAATATATTTTAATTCTTTTAACTAACTTTATCTATTTTTAAAAAATTATAAAACAGGTCATTCAATTATATTTATCTTTTTATTTTCTTTTGTCAAACCAAGAGTGGTGGAATAAGTTAAGATATTTAGTTAGGTTGGAAAAAAATGAGTCACTTTAATAAGACTCTTATTTGGCATAGAAGGTGAGAGTCCGGCTCCAAATGAAGTGATTCGTTTACACTCCTTATTACATTATAATTTATCTTTATATATATTTGATATTATTTTGAATAATGGTAATATATTTTATTTATAATATGTTAATATGTTATGAATAGTTTTAATATATTTTGACAGAAACCATTGTTTCCAGATAAAATGATATAATTGTAAAATGAAAAATATATGTAACATTTCTTAAAATAATATTTTCTAAATTAAAAAGTAATCATTATTTTAAAAAATAATATAAAAGTTATTTTTTATGTCATATTAAAAATGGAAAATAAACTATGTGATATTATATTATTTAAAAATACTAAATATACTATTCAATTAAATTTAAAATAATCTAATTATTTAATTACAAAATATATTTTTAGCAATGAATTAATTATATTAATAGTGAAACTAAAAAATTATTAACATACTGCCAAAGATTTAAAAACAATTAAAAAAAAAAAAAAACATCTTCCTGTAAAACCAAATAATTTTTACGTTTGATGTGTATTTTGGTTTTCAGTTTTTTTTTCAGTTTTCAATAGTAGGTGTACCTCTTATCTGACTCTAACGCTTAAGTCAATTATCAATCAATACAAAGAGTATATAACAATAATTAAATATTCATTATTTTAAGGTGTTTACCTATTTGTGCCAACGGTATTGGGCTCCTACTTATACAAATGGCTAAATTAGACCCTAATATATTTTTATTCGTAATTTTATAACTATTTATTGAGTGACACTTGCTAATTACATAAATAAAATATAATCTTCTTGATTGCTAAGTGTTCTTCGAAGGTATTGTCGAGATGTTAATATAGGATATCTACATCTCGGATAATACCATAGCCTCCTAAACTTAAGTGAAGACCACAAGTTTTTCAAAAAAAAAAAATTCTTTATAATGTAAACACATTGTCAGTCTCATATGATATATCTAATATTTACGTGGACTTAAAACATATTTAATTTAATTATATTATAACATTTTATATTAATTATAACTTACAAAAAATAGAAAAATAAGTAATGAGTATTTTTTATTACTTACAGTTTTTATATATTATAACTAATAATTATAAAAATATAAAATATTTTATCAATATAAAAATATTTTATAATAATTAAAAATTATAATATTAAAATAATAAGTAGAGAACAAATTATGAGTATATATAAAAATGTAATGATCCTAGTGAAATATTATAAATGATGTATAAATGTCAATAACCCTCTAGTTCCTATCCTCATTCTCTTGTGAACAACATCATCCACCAAACTTTTTGCCACTAAGAAATAGTCATATTCTTTATTCTTGTCAAAAGTAAGGATACTCCACTAATGTGAACAATGTCTTTACCAACTCTCATGAAATCAACTTGTTTTGACATGTGAATATGATTAGCAATTGAGTTAAAATTGATGGTTGAGAATTTACATGTTTTTTTATACTAAGTTTTTGAACACCATTGAGATAGGCACACGTTTCAACCCATACAAGGTAGTATTGACAAGAAGTATGCCATTGGAGGATAACAATTTATGAAGGTATTCATCAAGATGTTGGGTTTGTAAATGTGGTTTGCAACAATGGTCAAACTTTAGTTGCGTGAGATGCAAAGACTACACCTCTTCTTCAAGAGTCTCTTTATATTTGATGTCAAGCATATTTTTGTGTTAGTTTATATGTTTAAGTAATATTTTATTTGCATTGAGCTTGGTTTGAAGTGAGATGATCATAACTGAGTTGAATTTTGAGAGTTTGCTCAATTGATCTAGAGTGACTATTTTATCATGTGTTGTCTTCATCTTGTGTTATAGTTGGCGATCAAGAACTAATATTCAAATGGTTGAATAAAACATGAGTTTGACTCTATATTTTTGGCAAACTCTAAATCTTTAATTAATTGTGCTTAAATGTTATATCCTTTTATTACATAACTACAATTTTGACTCTTATCATATATGTGTTCTCTTTCAGCAATTATTTCATATATTTATTGAAATTATTAATTATGAAAAGATGATCATACTATTGTTTGATAAACAGTAGATGAAATTTGGTTTAAGTAGAAAATTCAAGTATGAGTTGGAAATCAGTTGCAAGTTTAAAATTGGATAAACATAAACGAGATAAACAACATGTAAGAAAAAAGAGTCACAAATTTATTATCTTAAAAATTTATATTGAAAGTGATGTTTTGTTCTTTTATTACTCGAACTTATTAGTATTATATTCACTTGTTGATTTATTTTGATTATTAACTTATATGAGTATAATATCAAATGATGATGAATTATAGGTTTGTGGATTTCTTATATTAAAGTGTTATCAACAAAGTAAACTTGTCATATTATAATAAAATAATATTATAAAATAAATATTATTAATACATATATTCATAATTAAAAATATATTTTCGCTTATGGTAAAGTCTACTAAAAATTCAAATAAGTTGGAAATCTTATGTTAAAAATAAAAAAATTTATCATTGAGTTTTTTTGGAGTTAAGTTTTGAAAGAATATATACAATAAAAGACTTTAATATTGTCAACAGATGAAATAATAATAATAATAATATTTTATTAATCTTCTTCGTTAATGTGTTTACACTTGCCTTTAACACTAATAAATATTAGTTGTACTTTTTTGTTGTGTATCCCTTTAAACTAATAAATATTAAATTGACACAAGAAGCACGTGCGTTACAAATAGTCAACTTCCTACAGTGCGTGTGATGTGATGCACGACGTACATGAACAATTTAAGTTCACGCGCTACACTTCCACGTGTCATCCTTTTTTTTTTTTTTATGGAGATTTTATTAATAATATATAAGTAAATGCAATAAAAGAATATAATCAATATATTTGACTATTAAATATATAATCTTAAATATTTTTATTTTTGTATAATAAATATTATTTTGAATAAAGACTTTTCAAATATTGAAAACTATAATAAAAATTTAATTATTTTACTAATATTGCTATTTTTTCATTTTACTGGATTTATTACTTCCTTATCTTATTTTATTGAATTTTAAAAGCTTTCTATATTATTTATATGTTAATAAGTTCTAAAAAATATTTGCTACACACGCCTACGTAAGTTTAACTATATTTAATCATAAAAAAATTTGAAGAACAGTTTAGAGAAAATTGTAATTATAATCAATTACAAATTGAAAAATATACTTATGTATTTTCAAAATAAATATATGAAATAATATAATTTGAAACACAATACAATCTAAGATATGAAACTTTTATAAAAGGAATAATTATGAACTTAATTTTCCCTCCTCAATTAACCATTAATGTTACATCCTGAATTTTATTCATTTGACATCAAGTATTTATGTTTAATAAATTATAAGTGATTTCAACTATTCTATTTTTCATATGCAATTTTGAATTTTTAACGTTATTGTAAATTAAATATTGTAACATTTATTTGAATAATCAGATATTACAATTGTTTCAATATCAATTAGTATAATTTGTAACAACTTAAAAAAATTCGGTATCACTTTAATGAGTATGTTGAATGAATATCCTAAAAAACGTGTTATTAAAAGAGAAAACAAGTATATGTGTAAAAACGAATGTGTTTTTTTTTAACGGAAGAGTAAATTTACTAATAGAATTTTCGTGAATAATGAATAAAAAATATAATTGATTTGTTTATTTCTTTCATTTGTTAAAGTATAAATAAAGTGGAAGAAAATAAGTAAATGAAAGTTGTTAGTATGGATAATGGCAGAAATGTGTAAAAAAATATTAATTAACTCACAAAAAAAATTCATATCGAATAAATGAAATATTATTGTTTTATTTATTCGCCTCTGTTAATATTAATCCGCTACCAATATTAATTTTGACTTTATAGTTGCATTTATTTTTATATAAAGTAATTAAAAAAATGTGATAAATAATATCGGTTATAAAAACAATTTTATTATTTGTGTAAAATATATAACTACACAACTTTATTACTAAATTACTGAATAGTAAGTGGATATCTATATGTAACATCCTTATTTTTATCCATATATGTTAATTAACATGTAAATATATACTATTTATCATATTTACATTTTAAAAAGATATTTTTCTTTATATGAATTTAATATATACATCAAAAGTTTAAAAACAAAAACAAAGCATTAAAAAGTAAATTTATCCAATACTCCAACTGCTCACTGAAGAGTTCTATTACATGTCATCTCATATGTTCCTCCGTAAAACACGATCATAGTAGGCAAAGAAACAAACAAAAACAAATAAGTAGCTATAAACAAAATTCTATATAATTTCAGTATCAAATTAATCAACATAATTTATAAAGTCTCATACCATTTTTCAAACCATCAAATATATATTATCAGATATAGGTAAAAATAGGGATGTTACAATAATTTATCAACCAAATCTCAAAAGTAACCACTACAAACTCTCTATGAACATTTTTTTTTTAATTTATTTATCCATATCTTTTTAAAGTTATTCTTACAAAGTTATCTTTTTCTAAAAGTTTTATTATTTTAATGTTAATGGATACAATAATTTTAAAAAGTCTAACAAGTTTATTATATGTATATATAAAATTTATGATTAAATAATAAAATAAAATTATATAATTAATATATAATCTTTTTAAAAAATAATTTATTAAAAAATAAGGATTTCGATATTTTCAGAACGTGCGCCTACATACAACTCGCCAAAAATATTAATATTTTAATAGTCAGTGGACTTATAGAGATACGTTGCAAAAAAAATTTTGTGCAGTGTAAGGTTTATTTTTTCTCCATTGTCTTGTATTTGATTCCTGTTTTAGTTTATTATTATTATTATTATTATTATTATTATTATTATTGATATTATTATTAAAATTAATAATAATAATAATAATAATAATAAGAATAAATATTAATAATAATAATAATAATTACAATAGTAATATTATTATTAATAGTAATAATATTAATATTAATATTAATATTAGTAGTAATTATAATAAAAATAATAATAATGTTAATATTAATAATATTAATATTATAATAATATTTTTAGTGTTATTTATTTATCTTCATATGCATAAAATCTCAATTTAACTTAGTCAGATATTTATTATAAGCGTGTCTTTAACTTTCTTGACATAATTGTTATAATTTTATTCAAAATGATTTTTTTTATGTTTAAATACATATTGTGATTAAATTTAGTGTGAATGATTTTATTTATTGAAGTACTTACCATTAGACTCGAGTATGGTTGAAGTTAATGCGTTGATCATTCAGAAAAAATGGTTTAGAAAGTAGTAACTTGGTCTAAGTTTTTGCACGGTGGTCAAGGAGGATGATGAATAAGGTGAATTGAGTTTGTTTATCACATGTTAAATTTATTTATCAAATGAAATATGAAATCATTTACTTTAAACATTTTGAACAATGTAACATTGGTAACATAAACCCACTAACTAATAAAGTTGTCTAACCTAAATCATAAATTATAAATATTGTACACAACTAGAAGTTTGACTGGTCCACTATGATAATTGTACATTGTTAACAGTGACATTAGAGAAATTCACCTTGGGGTCCTCCATTGGGTCACTTCACACATACCTTATGCACCACCCCACCGAAAAACAACAGTAAACTCAAAATGTCAAAAAATTGTTCAGTGTACAAAAAGTTAATAACAGGTCAACACTTATTCATACACAAGTCACCATTTATTGTGACTAACTACATTGATACTGAGATTAGAGAACTTTTTCATATGTGTCTTCCATTGAGTTCACTTTACAAACACCTCATGCACCACCCCACCCAAGAACAACATAAAACATAAAATTTCTAAAATTACTTCATTATGCATAAACTTGGTAGTAAGTCACCATTTATTCCTACCTAGATCACCACTTAGTTGTAGATCAAGAGTTTTGAAGAATCCAAATCCAAGGTGTTTGATGAAAGCTGGTGTTGTTGTTTTGTGTGGGTGGGATCTGGGTAGAATAAAGTGTGATCCACTCTTTTGTTGAATCTAAAATTGATGTTTTTCCAACTAAGTGAAAAACAACCTGTTGTTTTGTCGAATCAACCGGTTGTTTTGCTCTTAGAGGTTTTGAAAAAGGTTGAAAGTTGTTTGACTTGGCTGACTTAACTGTCAAACCAAATCAATCGGTTGTTTCGTGGTTTCAACCGATTGTTTCTTTGAAAATCCTAACATAATTCAGTTTTGAATGGTGAATCTTTCTTTAATGATTTATAACTGAATACACTCATTCATTAAATGTTTTAACCAATCTTTAGAAAATATAAATAGTTTGTTATATGTTTCTGAATAGTAAAAAAACAGTTATAAGAAATTCAGTTTGACATATTTGATCTCAAGTTTTCAAGATTCACATCAAGCTTTGGATTTTCAAGTGAGAGTGGAATAGGATTGCAATTGTATTCTTTTCAGTTGTACTTTGATTAGGTGTAATCATTTTCTCAAATCTTCTGTATTTTTGTTATTGTATTGCCAAGGAGTGTTGTGTGTTCTTGAGGTGTTCAAGATCAATACTCTTGGTGTGGTTTGCCAAAGGTAGTGTGTTTTTTGAGGGGTTCAAGGTCACTACTTTGGTGTGTGGTGTTTTGTAATCTGGTTTGATTGCTTAATGGATTACCAGTGGTTTTTGGGAACTAGATGTAGCTTTTGTTGTAAGAGTGAACCAGTAAAAACTGTTTGTGTGCATTTCTCTTTCTCTGATCTCTTTTAAATTCTGTTTTTAAGTTGTTTAAGATTTTACTGGTATAAACAACCGATTGATTCGAAGAAACAACAAATTGTTTTTCTATGTTTCACTTTAAAGCAGATTGTGTTCTTGGCTAACTTGATTCCTCTTCTGGATTTCTTCACTAAGTTTCATTAAACCTTCAAAAGTTTTCGAAAATCTTTTATAAACAATTCACCCCCTATTGTTTAAGGCCATATATTCTAACAATTGGCATCAAGATCTAAGTTCTTGTATTTACTCAAGTTTTCGATCCTAAATCTTTTTTGTATTGCTGAAAAACTACCTTTTGGGGAGGGTGCCTCAATTAACAGGCCACATTTGTTTTGTGGTTTGAACTAATAGTTTTGGAAGGTTATAATGAAAATCTTTGTTGAATCTCTTAATAAAGGGATTTGGGATGCAATTGAAAATGACCCTTTTATTCCAAAGTTTGAAAAGGAAGGTGCTTCTATTGAAAAACCTAGGTCCCAATGGACTGATGCTGAAAATAAAAAGGCCAAGTTTGATTGCATTGTCAAGAATATCGTAACCTCTACTTTGAACTCTGATGAATTTTTCAGGATCTCATAATGTGCATCGGTTAAGGAAATGTGGGATACTCTAGAGGTCACCCATGAAGGGCTCAAATGATGTGAAAAGGGCAACGAAACATACTCTAATACAAGAGTATGAGATGTTCAGAATGCTCAAAGGAGAATCAATTGTTGAAGTGCAAAAGAGATTCACCCACATAGTCAATCATCTAATGAGTCTTGGAAAAATCTTTGACAAGGAGGAGTTGAACATCAAGATTCTAAAGTGTCTTGATAAATCTTGGCAACCAAAAGTTACTGTCATCTCTGAGTCTAAGGATTTGACATCCTTAACTACAACCTTCTTGTTTGGACAACTTAGAGAACATGAGTTAGAGATGAATAAACTCAATGTTTAAGAAAGTGAAGACAAGCATGTAAGGAACATAGCCTTGAAAGCTGCCAAGAACAAAAATAAGCAAGACTCAAGTGAGGGAGAAACTCTTAGTTTGTTGTCCAAAAAGTTCAGAAAATTCTTGAAGAGAAACCGCAACAAAGAATCCAACAAAGAGAGGTATGGAAACAAGAAAACTAGTGATTTTAATCCTAACAATTATACTTGTTTTGGTTGTGGAGAACATGGGCATATGAAAGTTGAATGCTCAAATAAAGAAGGCAAGGAAAAGAAGTCAAGCAAGAAAGGGAAATAAAAAAAGGCCTACATTGCTTGGTATGAAAATGAAGTCTCCTCATCAAGTGAAGATGAAAAAGCCAATTTGTGTTTGATGACAGAGAGAGAAGATGATTCAAGTAGTGTAAGTTCTTGTGCCTCTTTAAATGCTGAAAACTATAGTCAATTTCTTCAAGTTTTTAAAGAAACTCATGAGGAAGCTAACCGATTGGCTCTCTTGAACAACCGGTTGAAAGGGTTGAACAACTGGCTTGAAAATAGAGTCAAGACACTTGAAGAAGAATTGGAAAATTCAAAAACTGATTTTGAAAATCTTGAATTGCATTGCAAGAATTCTTCTTGCTTGTGTCACTCAAAAGCTTGTGAAAATTATAAACTCTTCAGAGTAAAATCCACTCTCTTGTAAGAATTGTGGATAAACTTTCAAAGGGTAAATATAACTTTGAAACTGTCTTGGAATCTCAAAAACGTGTTTTTGGAAAATCTGGTTTGGGGTTTAATCCTCAAAGCAAGAAAAATGGGATTTCAAAGCCTTTTTCAAAAGTGCCAGAAAAATCTTGCCTGAACCGTTGTTAAAAACGCCAAAAAATTCAAAAAAAATTACGAAACTGCCACCGCCTTGCTTATTATGATGGTTCTTTCCTAATCGTCTTTAAAGGGAGTCGTGAATGAAGTATTTTGTACTGAACAACACAAACCTCAAAATTTCTAAAATTAATTAACTGTGCAGAAAGTTGGTAGCAGGGGTCATCACTTATTCCTACATAGGTCACCACTTACTTTGACTAACTACATTAACATGGAGATTAAATAATTGTACCTTGGTCTCCTCCATTGAGGTTACTTTATACACACCTCATGTACCACCCTAAAATAGAACAACACAAAGCTCACATGTTTACATAAGTGGTAGCCATTCTATAGGGTTTTACCTTTTGAAACAGGGAACACCCTAAAATATGGTTGGTTAAATTTTCTTATAGTAGAATTGACTATATATAACATATTTAGTCAAGAAAGGTTTGTGGTGGTGCTGACAAAGAATGTACACCCTGCAAAAGGGTTATCAAATACAAATAAATGCACACAAAACCTCTTGAATAAATGATTGTGAAATTCGCAATCCATATCATCATGTTTTTTAATACTTCTTTTTATTTTTGCAAATTCTATTATTATTTTGATGATAGTATTTTGTTAGATTGCATATAGTTATTTTATATTATTATGCATATGTAGTCTATTAATCAGGTTATAGGTCAAACTTTGTGGACTTCTAGTAATAATTTAGGAAAAGTTTCTAAAGAATGCCTATTAACATTCTAACAAGAAAGAAATAAGGATATAAATGATCAATAAGAAATACTATTAAGTTTTATTATATGAATAATATAATTGTTTTGCCAGTTTATAACTTTCATGTTCAATGTTTTAAATTCCGAATTATATTAAAGAGACATTAGGTATGCGGATTTTTTATGTTTAAAAATTATGAATCTCATAAATTATAAATTGCATAAATAAATAATTAAATTGATAAAATATATTATTAACAATAACATATAACTTTTATTATTTAAATTTTCATTTTATTTTGAGAAAAAATAGATTTTCATATACTCTATATAAATAATTTTTTTTTGGAATCATAATATAAAAAATTAGAAAAGGTTAATTCTTGAAAATGTTACTTTCTTAAATATAGCAATTGTGAGATTTTTTATTTTATTTTATTTGAAAAATTAAAATTTTGTTTTTACAAAACATTTGTCAATAAAAAAAATTAAAATTTCAAAAAAATCAATTATTTAACAATTAATATCAAATTTGAATTATATATTTTAGTTTTTCTGATTTAAGTATGATATATTTTATTATATTTGTATGTTAGTATTGAAAATTGTGATATTATACCTACTATTCCACCAAAAAGTTTTTTATCAGTTAAAATTAATCCATATGTATAATAAAAAAATTATCAAAATAAATTTTTTAAAACATCATAAGAATAATTTTCTAATTTCACAAATTTTTAGAAAAAATTTACACTACAGTACGTTATCAAATAAATATATTTTTTAAATAAATTAATAAATTATAATTTAAAAAATAAAAAATGTGAAATGTGAAATTTTTTTATTTAAAAACATTGATTGATGTAATATATAGATTTATTGAAAGATAAAAATGACTTTTAAATATGTTGTAATTTGGCACATTGGAAAAGGCAGTATCAAATAATAGTTTTCCAAAAATTAATGTAAATGTAATGCGCGTTTCTCAACAGTCAATCACAGACCCTCAAAGTGATGTCCTTCACGCATTACATTTGCGCGTGCGTAACGGAACAAGGTTACATCGCTCAATACTGAGAATAAGAGGCATAAATACAACAAATTGTAACATTTATTTCGTTGATGAGGAAAATATACACTAATAAGAGGGTGAAGAGAGTAATTTTAGTTATTTATTATCATTATAAGTTTATTTCAAGGAATATGCGTCCGAATACACAATAAAATCACTTTTCTTCTTATATATAAAAAAAACAACAAAAACCACATAATCACGTATCATTTTCAGATTTTAGTCATCCTCAAAAATAAAAGTATGTAAGTTTTATTTTCTAATTTTTAAAACATAATCAAATTTTGAAAATTAAAAAAAAATTACATAATTTTTAGTTTAAAAAAATAAATTTAAATATATAAAATAAAAAAATATATTTAAATATATTTATAATAAAAATAAAAAATAAATTTATAATAAAATATAAAAATTAATTAGATTATAAAATATATATATATATATATATATATATAATATAATTAATTATGTATATAATTCTAGATTATGTAAGATTATGTACTCGATTATCTTATAC
>Ga0123342_1007560_pt1 | contig 14267 bp, 6 predicted proteins | sample Turbeawhitnodule_FD_89960 | JGI IMG/M metagenome (GOLD analysis project Ga0123342, IMG submission 89960) | Root nodule microbial communities of legume samples collected from Mexico - Turtle bean Mexico white nodule | ecosystem: Host-associated > Plants > Roots > Nodule | place: Mexico: Nepantla...
ACACAATACACACAATGATGAATGTCTGGTAAAATTTTCAGACCAAAGGACCCAAGGAATAGGGCGTAGTAAGACCCAGACCGAGAGTGAACAAAACCGGTTTTCCGAAAACAAAATGTCCTGACTTTTCTTCCCTCTATCTCCTTTTTGTGATTTATTTATGGACGTGCCTCCTTCGTAGGGTGCAAACAGCACATGAAAGTACTTGTGTGAATTTCTCAACGCAATTTTTCAACACAGAATAAAATTGCAGAAAGTAAGGCGAAATTTCACAAATTTTGCTAGATAGTCTTTGTTTTTCACAAAATTTCGGAAAAATTGTCCCGGAATAATTTTTTCCTGAAATTCCACGTAAGAATCTGGACTGAATTTGGGACAAAACGCCACAAATTTCACGTCAAACGGATGAGTATTCACCTAGGAAAAAAGTCAAACAGTTTCACACACAAACGAACTTTCCTTTCAACCCTGACAGTGATGAATAAAAAATTTATTGAAAATCTTGTGGGATGAATCTGGGGTTCAAATCTCTACCAAAACTCAATACACAAAATGACGAATGTCTGGTAAAATTTTCAGACCAAAAGACCCAAGGAATAGGGCGTAGTAAGACCCAGACTGAGAATGAACAAAACCGGTTTTCCGAAAACAAAATGTCCTGGCTTTTCTTCCCTATATCTCCTTTTTGTGATTTGTTTATGGACGTGCCTCCTTCGCAGGGTGCAAACAACACATGAAAGTACTTGTTTTAATTTTTCAACACAAAATAAATTGCAGAAAGTAGAGCGAAATTTCACAAATTTTGCTAGAGGATAGCCTTGGTTTTTCACAATATTTCGGAAAAATTGTCCCGGAATAATTTTTTCCTGAAATTCCACGTAAGAATATGGACTGAATTTGGGACAAAACGCCACAAATTTCACGTCAAACGGATGAGTATTCACCTAGAAAAAAAATCAAACAGTTTCACACACAAACGAACCTTCCTTTCAACCCTGGCAATGATGAATAAAAATTTTATTGAAAATCTTGTGGGTCGAATTTGGGGCTCAAATCTCAGCCAAAACTCAATACACACAAACGAACCTTGCTTTCAAGTGTATAAAATAACTTTAGTCTCAAAAGTTGCATACCTTCTTAGGGTTCTTAACACCCTTTATATAGTTTGAAACTAGGGTTTACTTGTATTCTGTTACCACTGTCTAGGGTTCCTTTGGAAGTGTCCCTATGCTGCTATTATGTAATCTTAGCGTATCTGACACATGAACTTCCTTTAACTGGAGTGCAACGAATCATCAGAGTGACCGCCTAGGTCCCAACTTGGTGCACCTAATATCCAGCGCCATCTGTTTCGCGGGTGCCCTAACTATCCACATGCCATGCATGCAACTTCCCTTGAAACCCTAATTCTACTGGGCCCTTACGCCTCTTAGGATTATCCATGATGTTGCGCCTTCATGCGTCATACATCCCACATGCATGGATCCCTCGTGCCTCAAGCTTCCCATACATCCCTTGTCTTTAACTGTTATCTTAACGAATTTCTAGGTTCCACCTTATGGGCTTTCACTTCATCTTGACGGCCGATGCCCGATCTTCTCCCTCTACTGGTGAGGTCCGATATTGATCTTCGACATCAGGCTTAGAGTAGCAACCCAAAGACTAACCAACCCCCTGGTAAGTGCGTATGGGGCCCACCTTATGCGACCCCTTTTCATTACCATGCATTAGTGTGCGATGTCTGAGGTCAGTCTCTGAATCGATGACCAGTGGCCGGGACAACTTACACTCATTCAAGTTTACAATTGTGATTTATAAATTTTCCTCTTAAATTTTGTCATAATATTTAGTAAATATAATTCATCATTACATGAAATATTTTCTTAAAAGAAATACTAAATAATAGAGCTATCTCACCAGTTATTCCATGTATGTGCGCTGTAAAAAGATAATAATATTTTTCTCTCAATATTTTAATTACTGTAGCATTCATGTATGTTGAGAAATTTTTTCAAGATCCTTTTAGGAAGAACTCGTGTTCTTGTAATGTTCTCATCGAATAAGCTAAATATTATTTCCAGAGCTATTGTTAGAAGCTAAAATACAAATTTATTTTTTGATAAATTTCTCCAATACATACTTTCAAAAGAAAAAAAAATTAAAAATGTAAAATGATCTGTTTAATAAATTAAAACCAACTTATACATAAATTAAAAAATTTAATTTTGAAAAAATTTAAATAAAATAGTTTCTACGAAATATTTTATACATAAAATAATTTTAATGTGTTTTTTATTTTCTAAATTTCTACGAAATACTTTATACATAAAGTTCCAGCCAATAGGCTGAAACATGTCTTACAAAGGGTTATCAATCAGTCACAAAGTGCATTCTTGGGAGAAAAGAATTTATTACAAGGTGCACTTATAACTAAAGAGATGATGAGCGAAAAGAGAAGTTGCATTATCTTGAAGGTAAATTAGGAAAAAGCATACAACTCACAGAACTAGAGATTTACTGCTGCATGTTTTCACAAATGATATTTTGTAAAAAAATGAGTGTCATGGATTCAAGGGTGCCTAGGGTCCAACAAGGTATCATCAATCCAGATATAGTGGTTGGAGGACTCTTTCTTCCTGCATCCCCATACCTTCTTCTCTCACCTCCATAAATTTTTCAAATTTGTAATTAGCTTCTGGATTACATAATCCAGAAATTTTTTCTCAGATGCATGATTACTTTCCGGATTACATAATTTGAAAGTCTTATATAGTTTTTGGATTATGTAATTCGAAAATCTTTTTTCAAGTGAGTTTTCGGATTACATAATCCGAAAACTACTCTATAGGGGTGATACAAGAAGGATAAAAATGTATTTTCACGTTGTGCAGGAAGAAAAAGTCTGGTTGGAGATCTCTCAAGTATAACAATCCAATGGAAATTTGTGTACTTGGTAGAGAGATTTGAGAAAAGTATGTGATGGAGACATTAACAGTAAGTGGTTTGATAATATGAATGTTAGGAGATTTTTGGCAACACCATTTCAAAGAGGGGAATATTTAAAAGGATCAACACAAAAATTGATAGCTAAATTTGCCGCAGCACAATTGTTAAGTTTAGCATTTCGTAGTTACATTTTATCTTTATCCTTTTGGTGAACTTTGTTTATAACATTCAAAACTGTATAAGCCTGTTTCAAAACTAATAGTGATTTATCTGACAATGATGCATCTGTGACCTATGTCTACCAGTAGTGTCAACGAATTACAAAAATTTGTATTTTACTGATACCAACCAACATAGACAAGGCTCGATCAAGCCAGATTCTACTATGACATTCTTCACTGCTAGAAAATTGCTACTGATAAAAAAAGATGAAGCTGACTATAGGTGGCATGTAAAACTTTTATTGTGCTCTCCTACCATAATACGGAATTGAAGCTAATGGTTATGTTGTAATTACTCGGCTACATCATCATGTTCAGGAGTTAGATCAAGTTCAGTAGAGGATGTTAGATCATGTTCAGCAGAGGATGACCCTGTATCCCTAGGGAGATAAGAGGATACTAATGCAACAGTGATGAGAGAAATTACAGTTTTGATGGAGCCCCAAATCCATCTCTGCCTCTTGTTCCTCCTCCTTTGCCTCTCACGCCGAGCCATCTCTGGACAAGACATCCAAACACAAATGAGATTAACAAATTAATAATCAAGATAAAATAAAATAGAACATACTTTCATGCCAACATAAATAAGACACGATTATCTTGCAAGTAGGGGAAATGGGCAGCGATTCACAATATTATAAACATGAAGAAAATTCTCCTACTTTGGATAATAGACTCGCTAAAAATAGTTTAAATAACGTAAGTTTCGCTCATTAAAACAACTCAGGATTTTTTTTTTACTGCAACACCAATAACAAATAATACCATCCTCTTGTTGAACGATTAGAGATAACACCCGTGGGATAGATGGCATGGGATCCATTAGCATAACTTGAGACCGAACTTGACTGTACTGTTCGTTGAGACCCCGCAAGAACCGTATAATGTAGTTTGTGGTTCTATAGGTTCTAGCACGAGTAACAGCATCACAGTGGTTTACACAAGAACATTGTGGCAAAGGTTCAAACATCTCTAATTCCTCCCAAAACGTTTTTAATCTCGTGGAATATTCTGACACCGTCATATCCCCTTGCTTCAATCCAAATATCTCTTCTTGCAAGGTCGCAATGCGAAAATTATCACCTTGAGAAAACCTATTGCGCACATCATTCCAAACGTCAACAGCGAGATCTATCCACAAAACGGATTTAGCCATTGAAACCGTCATCGCATTGCGAAGCCAAGAAACCACCATTTGATTACATCGATTCCATGTATCATGCATGGGATCACCAAGGGGTGGTTGCGGAAGACTTCCATCAACAAATTGCAGCTTGTTCTTCGATAGTAGGGATGTTTGCATAGACCGTGCCCATTCATGATAATTGCTCTCAGTTAACAAGGAAGGTACAAGAACCATGGTTGGATTTTCATTGCTACTGAGATAATATGGATTGGAGGGATTAGTGGTGTAGTCTAGGATTTGTCTTGTCATGGTGAAGGAATGAACAGAATCGAAACAAAAGAGATGGCCTAGTACTTAGCATATTAGTTTTAGATTTATATATTTCATGAAAGGAACATTAATGAGGAGAAATAATCAGGAGAAAAGGGAGGAAATAGAAGTAGAGGGGTATATTAAGTAAATGACAGAAAGCAGTTACAAATGAATAGAGCAGTTACAAAGTTACAAAACAATTACAAATGATGGAGCAATTACAAATTACAGAGCAGTTACAAATGATTGAGCAATTACAAAGTTACAAAGGAGTTATAAATGATACAGCAGTTACAAATTTTATATAAGATCAAATTTATCATTTATCATCTAATACATAACGTCAAGACAGTATTAAATTTGTGCCAAATTCGCAAGTAAACAACCATCACGCTACAAACGTTTTATTCCATCCATGTATAATTGTGCCAATCTAACAGCAGAATGATAATTGTATATGAGGAAAAATAAGTTAACAAATCAAAAAACTAACACAGCTTAATGAATATATGTAGTTAAATGTAGAATAAACAACAATTCATATGTTTCTTTGATCAACACAATTATAAACCAATTAAACAACGGGTCTCACCTACTGCTTCCTGGTTCCTCTGAGACATCTCCCTATTCATGGTCTCATAACAACGGATGCGTTCCAAAAGTCGAGCAATATCAAAGTTCTTTGCCAGTAGTTGAGCTTCCATCTCTGTCTCTACCTCCGCCCTGGCAATTCCTTTTCCAATGGTGTTTGATATAATCCTAGCAATATAAACCTGTTGACATATATCTTCCACACCCTCAGAATTCAGCTGCTCATCCTTTGCAACAGAAGTAAGCTCTGCAGGCAAAATAACTCCTGCTTGATATAATCCTTGCCTAATACTCTCCCATTGGCTTCTCATGGTGTTTAGGGATTCTTCGGCTTGCTTCCGCTTCTCAAACTCCACCAACAGACTTAATCTCATTTCACGCAATTCAACTTCAGTGTCAACATCCTCTGTAGAATTTTGACTCATGCCGGTGGAAGAAAATTCTACAGAAAGAAAAGAGCCAAGTAAACTAATCGATATGAATATACCTAGGACACTACATTACAATAGAATAATCCTCTTTTCCTCAAATAAATGAATATGCCATAAGATTGATAGCTCCTTAGTAAAAGAAATAATTAGCAGTAAAGCTAACCCAATTTACCTTCCCATGCATCATGATACTCCTGAATAGGACTGCTAAATTTCATAGAAAGATTCTCTTCCCCATCTGTGTTGCTTGCAAAACTCATTGAGTCTGGTGGATCAAAGAAGTCTTCAACTTCTCTAAATCTGTCCAACTTCAATGCCGGTGGCTTTTCCTTGAGTAAATAATCTGTTAAGCTACTACTTCCAGCTTCTCTGGGACAATTTGCAAGGTCAGCACCATTGCTGCTATCCAGTTTGCCGTCATAGACACCATTCCCCTTATTCTCTTTAACAAGTTCAGTGTTTGTAAAAGTAACAGGGAAGTCACCAGCTGAACTTGCAACAACAGCATCAAAGCTCTTTTGATTAACATTTTCACCATCATGAATTTCCACATCAGAGAAACTCTTACTTTTATTGGCAAGCGCCTTAGTACTTCTCTCTAGCTTCTGTGAGTTCGGGATAGGAATTGAAGTTGGAGTAGATTCATCAACTGGATTTGAAGCTCCCGGCTCTATCAACCTATCCAGTGCTATGGAAGTGAAACTAGACATTGCTGTACAAACCACAAAGCCATACAAATAAGAACTCAAACAAGTTTCCCACTCGAGTACAAATCTTAGCAATCTCTCCACAACCATAACGCAATAATCCAAGTACACAGTTTCATTGAATGATTGAATCTAATCTAAATTAACAAAATTGAATTTTGATTTGTTCATTCTGTCTACCCCAATCCAAACCACCACCATAGAGAAATTGCATCGAAGTGGGGCAAAAATTTAAACACATTTTTTTTCCAATTAAACTAATTTAATTTTGTCACAAGCAGGAAAAGTACAATTCTATTTTTGTCTTAAAAACTCATAATAACAAAATTCCATGCCATATTCCTTCCTTCCCCTGACATACTAAAAACAGAGCACATAACAAAATAATATTTAGATATTATTTTCCCCATTACAAAACAGAAACCGCGTAAGAGAAACCCCAACGAAATAACCGGTTACCAAAACTGGTCTCAGAAACAGAACACAATTCAAACAAGCATCCCAATGTGAGGAAAACATCAACAGAGGAAAAAAAAGTGCTAAGACGCGTGAGAAAGGTAAAAATACCTAGAAGAAGGAACACAGTGAAAATGAAGGAGAAAGTTGAAGGAGAAAGAGAGTGAATAGCGAAGAAGAGGAAGAGGCGGGAAACATCAAAATATGCGGATGTTTCTTAGTGTTATCGGTGGCGACTGTTGTGTTGTGCTGTTTCTCCGAACGTGATGTTTGTGCAAAATATATATTACACCAACCAACCAACCAAACCTGTCTTCCAAGAAATGAAATGGTTTCTGTCTCTTGTGTTATGTTTTGTGCCTTTTATTTTGTCGCTAAATCTGTTTTTGAGAACTTCTTTAATAAATAGTTTTAAAAATAGAGTATTAGAGAGAAACATAAAGTGATGACCGCCTCTTGAGTTCAGTTGTGTGAATTTTTCAAGCTATTCTTTACTCTATTATTGGTATTTTTATTAGGCAATTACTTCCTTACCCAATCAATTATGTTCTTCTTGTCTTTTTTTTTTTCTTCTTTTAAACATTCTCGATATAAACATCAGTAAGCAATTAACATTTATAGTTGAAGCTCTTGGACGTCTATGTTCGTAGTAGAAAAATGCGTTACAGATATTATTATCCAGAATTGAGTTTTGTATTTCGGATGTACATGTCCGGTATTGGGTTTTGAATTCCAGATGTACCTATCTGGAATAGTTAACTGTGTTCCGGATGTAGGCATGCGAAAATATATTTTTTGACTTATAGATTTTTATATCCAAAAACTAAGTGATATTTTTTCTTCGGCATTCACAATGGATACAACGGCCTAAAAGGAGAAATGAGAACGGAAGAATGGCAAGACGACGCTGCTCGTTGAGTTAAGGTGGCGATGGGTGTGGCGGTTGTTGCGCGAAAAAGAAGAGGTGTTGTGATTGGACGCAGATCTCTCCTTAACCTAATTTCAATTTCATTAAGAACATTTATATATATTTATAAATTTCATTAAGGATATTTTGGTATTTTCGTAAACATGATTGGGTGCAGGAAGAATGAGCCTTTTTATTTTTTTTTTCTTTTTGAGTTCCTTTTCTGTGGGCCCTCCTTGGCCCAGCCCATTAAATTCTGTGGGACCAGAAAACAAATATCAATCCACCACGACGCTGTTTAATGAATGCGGATAAGCCCCCTTGCCAAACACAACTCCTTCTTTCAGAATTTTAAATTTTGAACGTATGTTTCCCAGATTTTTTTCAGCTTTAAGATTTTGAATATTTTTGAATGAAACCTTATTTTTATTTTGTGTTTCAACATTCGATTAGTTTATTTTAGTTTTTTAAAACATTGCTGCAAATTTAAAAATATTGTTACATCTTATCTGACTCTACTGAAAGCTCCTCAAATATAAATGATAAATGGCAAGAATAATTGATTTATACTGCCAAAAATTAATAAAAATGAAAATTTTAAAAAATTGATATAAATTAAACAATAAAATAACTATTAGTCATCTATATTTATTAATCTATTAATAAATATAACTTTGTACAACCACTTTGTAACTATTTTTAGCACACAGTTTATTACTAATCTTACTTTTATTAATATAATTGATTTTATTATTTTATCTTTAGGTTTTGTAACTATTTTTAAAACTCAATTAATTACCAAAAATAAAATAATTGTAACCATTTTTAGCTTACACAATTTGCTACTAGTCTTATCTTTATTAATATAATTTATTTTATTAGGTTTTATAACTATTTTTTAAACTCAATTAACTACTTACAATAAAAGAAATGACCTATGATAAAATTACAAAAAAAATATTTTATAATTACTTCTTGTGAACATTTTTTTATATATTAATAATATTTTTATTTTAATAGTTATAATTAAAATTATTTTTTATCTCTCATATCTTTATTATCATAAAAAAAATTGTAAGGCAGAGAAAAATATGAATTTGTACTAAGGTTTTGTCTTTTTATCCCTTGTGTATTTGTTTGTGATGGTTCTCTTCGCCAAACTTTCAATACCCTTCTCTTTGATTTTGTGTGTACCTCTTTTGGTCTGGCCAAGTTAACGAGTATTTTTTGATTGCCAATGGTGATAGCATAAAGTTCTTTTTGGAGGCTTACAACATTATCCACATCAAAGAATCCAACAAAGCCAAAAAATTTGTCCTCCTAGTCTTCTTAGGGATGAAAACCTCCTTAATTCTTCCTCATCTATGAAATACCCTCCACATCTCTTATTCACCGAAATTGTTAGGAAAATTTGTGAAGAAAAAAGGTGTTTCATTCTTACTATTTCGTTCTAGATTTCTCGATCCTATTCTGAACCTTCTGAACCTTCAGAATATGTAATAAAATTACAATTACTGAAAACTATAAAATCGAAATACTAACCAATACTCAAATCCCAACCAATACTCAATACACACAATAACGAATGTCTGGTAAAATTTTCAGACCAAAAGACCCAGAGAATAGGGCGTAGTAAGACCCACACATAGAGTAAACAAAATCGGATTTCCGAACACAAAATGTATTGACTTTTCTTCCCTCTATCTTCTTTTTGTGATTTGTTTATGGACGTGCCTCCTTAGCATGGTGCAAACAACATATAAAAGTATTTATGGGAATTTTTTTCATAATTTTTCAATGCAATATGAACCTAGAATAAAATTGCAGAAAGTATGGCAAAATTTCACAAATTTAGGTAGAGGATATAGCCTTGGTTTTTCACAAAATTTCAAAAAAATTGTCCCGAAATAATTTTTTCCTGAAATTACACGTAAGACTCTGGACTGAATTTGGGACAAAGCACGACAAATTTCACGTCAAACGGATAAGTAACCACCTAGGAAAAATATCAAACAGTTTCACACACAAACGAACCTTCCTTTAAACCCTGACAGTGATGAATAAAAAAATTATTGAAAATCTCGTGGGACAAATCTGGGGCTCAAATCCCAGCCAATACTCAATACACACAATGACGAATGTCTGGTAAATTTTTCAGACCAAAAGACCCAAGGAATAGGGCGTAGTAAGACCCACACCGAAAGTGAACAAAACCAGTTTTTCGAAAACAAAATGTCTTGGCTTTTCTTTCCTATATCTCGTTTTTTTTATTTGTTTATCGACGTGCCTCAATAACATGGTGCAAAAAACATAAGAAAGTACTTGTATGAATTTTTTCGGAATTTTTCAACGCAATATGGACCCAAAATAAAATTGCAAAAAATATGGTGACATTTTACAAATTTTTGGTAGAGCCTTGGTTTTTCACAAAATTTCAGAAAAATTGTCCCGAAATAATTTTTTCCTCAAATTTCAGGTAAGATTTTAGACTGAATTTAGGACAAAACGCGACAAATTTTACGTCAAATGTATGAGTATTGAGGCACGAACGAACATTTCTTTCAACCTTGACAATGATGAATAAAAAAATTTATTGAAAATCTTGTGGGATGAATTTGGGGCTCAAAACTCAGCCAAAACTCAATATACACAATGACGAATGTCTGGTAAAATTTTCATACCAAAAGGCCAAAGGAATAGGGTGTAATAAGATCGAGAGTGAACCAGTTTTTCGAAAACAAAATATTCTGACTTTTCTTTCCTATATCTCATTTTTGTGATTTTTTTTATGGACGTGTCTCATTAAGAGGGTGCAAAAAACCATAAGAAAATACTTGTGTGATTTTTTTTTTAAATTTTCAACCCAATATAGACTCAGAATAAAATTACTCCGAAATTTCAGAAAATACTAAGACTGTATATAAAAAAAAGCATTTTAATAAATTTGAGAGATATAAATCACAATTTCCCAAATGATACTTTCCTATTATAAAATAATGAAAGAATAACGGTTTTATTATAGTTACAATTTATAAACAGAAAATGATGACTATGTTAATTAAATTAAATGAGGACCATTACCGAGACAATTTTCAATATAATTTTATAAGTGTTTGATTAATTTGGATATTGAATTGGTTACTAAAAATTATAGAAAAGATTATAACATGTAAAACTTAAGAAAAAACTATGATTTCTAAATAATAAAATAAAACTGATCAAAATAATACATTCCTAACACTTCTCTTACCTAGACTTAGGTCCATCATTAATATAAAAGGTAAAAACACAAATTTTGGTACAATCTTTTATTAAAAAGACAACTATCGCTTCATATTTAATGAATTTATATACAAGTTTATTCAATAGTAAAAAAATGTCTCAAATAATTTATTGTTAATATTTGCTTTACCGATATAAGCTTTTCAATAAGCTCAGATTTTTTAAAATTAATGTGGATTATAAGTTTTAAAACATTTCGTTTCTACTTATGTTTGGTAATTTTGTTTTCCAAAAAAATTTCCAGAAAACTAGTGCAAGCAACAACTTATTTTATGTACGTAAGAAGAAAAGTCTTATCCACATTAACATACATAAATTTAATAATGCTACTATTCAAATTTTAATTATACATCAACCATACTTTATGCCTTACCAAACTAACCATTACAATGGCCAACGTTAGTTACATAAAACCTTTGGTTTGAATTTCATTGTCACCAATAACATACAAGAATTGCTGACGTTAAGGATTAAAAATATTCAATTGGACATGAGAATCTTGATTTTAATAATAATTAGAGTTGCCAAATTCAACATGCACCTTCATGTCTTCATCCAGCACCTTCATACTTTATTTTAATTTCAACAATAATATTTTTTTATGGTGAAAAGTGTGATTTTTTATTCTTTATTTTCAATTGATATTGGTTGCTTGTGGGGATGATAGTAAACGTTAGTGGTTAATGTAAGTTTAGTGATGTTTAGACTGTGATAATTGTGTTTTCGTTTACTTATTATACAGTTCGGAAGTCGCAAAACACACAAAAAGAAAACTAGCAAAGTGGAAAATGAAGTACAAAACTCAAAGAAAATTATCTTTGCTCGGTAGAAGAAACTTTTGGTTGGGAGGATTCAGAATTTGCTTCTGGTTACAATAAGAGTCTACTGGAACCATTGGTAGTGTAACAATAACTATTTTCTTAATATAATTTCTACCGTGTTTCTTAAGGAAAAACGTCTAACTACAAGAGAATTAGGTCTTTCAGGTAAGTCGGGATTTATCTTATGGAGTGCATTCATGTCAAATGATGAAACTGTTAGACAGGTAGACAAGAATGAAAGTGTTGCGGCTGAAAAAGATGTATAGATGTACACATGATGTTATTTAAAATATGAGGTTGTGTTTCATTTAAAATTATTTAAAATTTATAAAAATATCTAAACCGATTTTTCACAATTAATATGAAGATCACTTGGAGATGCATAAAGTGATGTATGTTTACTTATATCTATTTTTAGTCCAAAGAAAAATTCATAGTAAGCTAAGAAAATGAAAAAAAAAGATAATGAAACAAAAATAGCAAAAAAAATCATATTTAAGGTATTCCAAATTCATAATTCATGTCTACTCTTTGGAAAAAGAAAATAAGATTGTGAAACAAAACTTATCACAAAAGTACTGTATACTATCTAAAAATAATAATAATTTAGTTTGATTTTGAGAATTTCATTTTTCAAATATAATTTCAGTTTTAACCTTATTTTTCAAATAAATTTTACCATCATATTTTTAGAATTAATTAATTTTTCTTAAGGAAAGGATCTTTATTTGCTATAGTAATTTATGATGTAATGATAACATTTTTTTAAGAAAGGGAAATAATGGACGTTATTCTTTGAGGGAGAAATCAAAGTCAAACTTGAACAGGTAAAATAAAATATTGCAGAAACTAACCTAACTACAATTATTAAATAATAATAATAAAAAGGGATAAAAGATGATTTCCTTTTTGTTAAATTTTAAATATATTAAATACATTTTATAAAAATTATCCTTTAAAAAATTAAATATATTTTTGGTTCTTACAAATAATTACGATAACATGTGAATCAAGTATATTTAATTAGATTTATAAATCGAGGAAGACTTTAATTTGTTTTTAAATGGTTGGATGACTAGAGATTAAGACATTTCATTGTATATAAGTGGTGCAAACCTCACCATCATGATTCGGTTTTATGAGGTTGAGTTAGGCTTAAAGTCCACTTTGTAATATAATATAGAGCGGTTTTATGCAATTGACTTAGACTTAAAATTGACTGGTATCAGAGCTATTTAAAGTTTATTCTAAAAAATATTTATAACCCACTTTGTAATATAGATTTAAGAGAAAAATGGTATATAACAAAACAATAATTGAATTTAATTTTTTACACACAAAAAAAGACACATTATAATATTTAGATAGTTAATTTGGACTCCTTAAAAAAATAGTTAATTTTGATTCTAAACATTGACCCAATAAGATTAGAAGTAGTTGAAGATTTTGATTTATTTTAATAAACGCCGGCTAATTCAAATGTCACGTCACAATCAGGAAATAAAACTAAAATAAATCCTTAAAGACATGAGATTGGTATCTTCATTATTATTTATTCACAATGCACTTAAATAAGAAACATTCGGACAGAAACTGCCCTACTAATAGGAGGCCAATTCTCACCCTCAAACTTAGTGCTTATTTTGAACTATGCTTGTTGAAAGAGAAACTCGTATCATGAAAAAAAAAAAAGTTAATTAATCAATTCATCTAAAGTTATTTATATACATACATTAGATTTTTATTATTGTAGATGTTGAACAAAAGAGGAAAATCCAGATACAACGCCTCTGTAATAAGTAATGAAGTTTATTTTAATTCTTTTAGTCTATAAGAAACATAAATTTAATCACTCTATATAAAAATTCACTCCAAAACTTGATAAAATAATTTTTGCCTTGTTTATTTTTGTAACTCTTACACTAATCTTGACACTTGTGGTTTCACCACTGCAGCATTTTTACACTGTTTCCACTATTTGTAAGCTCTCATAATAAAAAGAATGTGTGAATGCATAATAAGAAACGTCAAAGAATAATTATAAATAACAAACGTCAATGAATCCCTTCAAGTATTAGTAGATTTTTTTATAGTTGATTATTAGACTTTTCTCTATTGACGTCAATGAATCCCAGAAACTGTTCTACAAATAGGAGGCCAATTCATCCCTAAACTCATCACATCCTCAAACTCAGTGCTTATTTTGATCTGAACTTGAAAGTTGAGTTATTTTTGTTAAATGGCAGCGAAGAGCAAAATCCTGGTTGTTGGAGGAACAGGATACATAGGAAAATTCATAGTTAAGGCCAGCACAGAAGCAGAACATCCCACGTTTGTGTTGATCAGAGAGAACACTGTTTCTCATCCTGAAAAGTCTAAACTTATTGAGACCTTCAAGGCCTCTGGAGTCACTCTGCTTTATGTATGTGCCTTTCTTTTTATGTAAGTCAAATTTAGGTAGTGTTTC
>Ga0123342_1007561_pt1 | contig 14264 bp, 3 predicted proteins | sample Turbeawhitnodule_FD_89960 | JGI IMG/M metagenome (GOLD analysis project Ga0123342, IMG submission 89960) | Root nodule microbial communities of legume samples collected from Mexico - Turtle bean Mexico white nodule | ecosystem: Host-associated > Plants > Roots > Nodule | place: Mexico: Nepantla...
CATGATTATATCATCAATTATATCATCAATAATAATAAAAATAAATACTAATTTATGTTTATAGATTCAAATTTTATGTTGTTGTATAGTTTAATTTTTTATTTTCTTCATTTTAAAAAAAAAAATTAAACTAAACATTTTTAATTTATTACTTTTTTATTTTTATTTTGTAAAAACTCATTTATTTATTCATTAATTATATTTCTAATTATTTTAAACATTAAAAATATTTAATTTTTAATGCATTCAAAATTAAAATTATTAAAAAAAAAAATAATTTATTATTTATTTATTTATTTTTAAAACGGTGCTAGTTAGGGAAATAAAAAATAAAAGAGTGCTAGGGAAATAAAAACAAAAGGGTGCTAGATAGGAAAATAAAGATGTAAATGGTGCTAGATAGAGAATTGAGCCTAATATCGTCTCTTACAAAATAATATTTATTAAACTAATAACTTTTTTAATAAAAAATAATTTAATCAGTTTCAATTCCCATTTAATAAATTTTATTTAAAATTATAGATACTGGTTATATATATCAGGAGGTGGGGACTGTGTGACTGGTCTACGCAACCGTCTTCCTCTTTCATTTATCGTATTAGGGTTTACAGACACCAGGATTGTTCTCCTTCCCTCAAATTAACCGCAGAGTAGGGTTTTCAGAGTTCAGAATTGTAACCGTCCTTCGTATTACTGCGTTTTCAAGCCGACATTTGCCCGTACCCGAGATTCTTACGAAGATCGATATTCTTCCGCGTTTTCGCTTCGGCTACGGTTCAGCGCGGACAATTACGTATGGCTTCTTCCTCAGTAATCACTCCTGAAGATGTGTTGGAGTCGCTGATGAACGATGGCTCAATTGATGCTCTCAGATTGAAGATCATCAACCAGCTCAAAGCCAATGTAATTTCTACCCTCGTTTTTTTTTTTTTTTTTCCAATCCTCGTAGTATTTTTTTGTAAGTTCTAATAGAGTCTTTACCTGTCTATTTCTCTTCAATTTGCTCTGACCTTTAGCGTGATCGTTTTGTGTGGTTTCAAACAGGAAGAATTGAAGAGTACTACTATAAAGATGGCTGAGCAGAGTAAGGTTCTTAACACCCCTGGTGCTGAAAAGCAGACTAAAAGAGAGCTCTTTGATGCTCTTCGGCAAGAACTTGAGTAAGTGATATGAACCTAAATATTCTATACTCTTGATTCTGTTAGAGGCTGATGGTCATTGAACTATTCTTATATAGAACTTAAATCAAATCTATGCACTTACGATAAGTCCTGTCAGTATTCCAAAATTAAACTAAAAGACAAGTATAATTAATAAAGTGCAGCTGCCACTGTAGCACTGCTGCATTAACCAATATGAACAATACTCTCGCTACACATGAAAATAGCAAATATGCTAGGGTCTGCAATATATTTTAATATGTTTATCGGCAAATTAAAAATTACAAATCGCATATTATGAATAAATGGTAACGCGAGATACCATATAACGCATAGATTTATATTAAATCGATATTACATTAGATCTATTTTTTGTTATATGCATTTTAAGGTACATTTAAAAAAAATATTTACATATAACTATATCATGGAATGTTATTATTTCTCCTAACCTGACTCTACCGGTGGCCAACTCGTTTATTTAGTTGGCTATCAATTTTTTATTTTATTCCTTGCAAGGAATGATTGTCAAAAACTGAAAAGGTGACCCTTATTTAATCCTCAATGTTATGTCAATTTAAACTTTTAAATTTGATTCAAATCAATTTAAATTTCAATATCTGTGGATGTATAAAGCCACAACTAGCTTTTCCCTTTCTTCCATCTCTGGTCGGTTTCCTTCTTCTCTTTATTCTTGTTTCTCCATTCTCTCTATTCTTATTGATTCTTCACACTATTTACTAGCATGTACTACTTTGCTGTGTTCTTTGTTCATTGTTGACCGTTCTAATACTCTGTAGCTGCCTGAACCTAACCAATCTGCAAATTAGTGACGACCAATACGCAAAGGGGATGAATAAATTTGTTTTGTTGGAATAGAATAGATCAAATATTTGAAGAGGTTCAAATTCTGTCCCAACTCCTGACTTGGTTTCCAAGTTTTGTACAGCAGGATCTATTCTGCTTGCATGATGTTATTTTACTTAACATTTAAATAGTGGAATAATTTTGAATGCAAGGGAGCAAATCCTACAAATATGGTGTGATCATTCTGGAATATTTAATAGTTTTCAAATTTATCACTTTACTGTGAAATTATCCATAGCATTGGCGTAAATTTTCTCAAAGATCAGTAATTTTCCAACACTATATGGCATAACACATTCCACTTGTCGGGTAACTTGTTGACTGGACCATATTTTGTGTTTTAAGTAAGCTGGATCATGTTGAAAATTTAAGTTTCTTCTACCTCAGTGGTTTTATGTTGTCTATCCAGCTTTGAAGTCACACATTGGGTTAGATTACCAAACTTCGAAGTCCAAAGGTGTGTAGACTTGTAGCCACCTTTTGAAATCTCTGCATAAGATCCAACCTGATCTCTATGCAGGCTTCTTACCTCTTGTATAATTTGCACCAATGTTGCTGCCAATGCCTAGATTTGCATGCTCAAATTTGGTTCTTGGCGGTAATCTCCACATTGATGTAGGATAACGATGTTTAGGAAAAATGTTATGTGCAAATGAGATCTGAAACCAAGCCAAAGGAGGACCTTTTAAATTTGAACCCTTCCTGTTATTAAGGAACAATGTATTTGCATCAAAATCATCATTTTTTCATCTGTGTATAGACTGTGAGATTGAGTAACTAAATTAATGTCAATTTTCTTATAATTGATATTGCTTTTTATTGTTGTGGGTCAAAATTAATGTCAAAATTCTTTAGCAGCCCAAACCAAAGTGGTGGTTTTTAATTTTCAGAGGATTGCTGCAGGGATTTACTCATTTCTGGTACTACCCTTTTATACCCTGCCCCACAACAATTTTGCACGTTTGGAAGTAGAAGCTGTGTGTTTGGAATTGGATATGTTCAAACAATATATAAGCAGGGTTCCTCAATGCACAGCTACTTGGTTGTACTAGTCGCTCTTATTCCTAAATAACCATTTCCTTGTAGATGTTACATGCAGGCTTTGGAAGAATTCTTACATTGTTAGAAGTGATTATTCCATTAGGATTGTATCTTCATGATTATCATTTTATATCTTTTTATTCAAACATATTGCTATGCATACTTTGTTCACTGGCGTAATTTTTTTTTTTTACGTTCCACCGCTTTTACGCCAGAAAGAAAAGTTTCCACACGAGCTCCTTCTGTCTTTTTCTTACATCAATGTTTATTTCATGCAGAGCTTCTGTACTTGAAAAAGCCTCAAAATCAGTTTGGGATTTAATTGTAGACAATAATGGCCTGGGAAAAGAGATAAGTGAAACTGTGGAGAGAGTGTTTTGTCGATTGAGTGGCCAGGAGCCTCCATTGTTTCCACTTCCTAATGGAGAACCACAATCTGAAAAGGAGGCTGGCAACAAAAAAGAAAAAGGCAAGGGAAAGCAGAAGGAAAATGAAAGCACAAATACAAATACTCCGTCAAAGAAAAGAAGCTTCAGTGAAATAAATTTGGAAGGACCAGACGAAACTGCAACCAGGTTCTCTGATCCTGCAGCAGTATTGGAAGGTTCTGGCAAATCACCTCTATCAATTTCGAAGACTTGAGTTGCAAATTCGACAATCGTTTTGTAACTGAAGTGATCAAATCTGGTAAATATATTATATTGACACTTTGTAGAACTTCACTGCAGTTTGGATGAATTTTGGCACTGAAAGTTGTGTATTATGCAGCAGTCATTGTGTATGCTATACCAACAATTGATGAAAATGATTCATGAAACTTAAAATGTCTGTTTTTGATTGACTGATTTTTTATATTTAATCTTGTGAAGGTTGATAGAGGAGATATGGGTATTACAATGTGTGTATCATGGTATATGCCTTTAGGTTGAAGCTCTCTTGTTTTGCATTTAATCTTACAACAGAATTCAATTGCCCTAAAGCAGTTAAAATTTTCTGGCTAAAAATCATTTGCAGCTCAAAAAACCCATTCAATTTGAAAAAACTTGTTGGTTATATATTTTCTTAAGTAACTTTTAACTGTTTTCATAAATTGAATAAGACTTAGACTGTGTTATTATGAGCAATCATCCTTTATTAACTGCATTTGTTGTGACTGTGTACATATTGACTTCCACATTAGCTTTTTCATTCATTATTACATCGACATTTGCTGATGATAATGATCTGTTTTGGTTGCGTTTTAGTTTAAGTATATAGTCAAGTGGTGGAAAATAAAAAAGAGATAATAAGGAAGTTTTTAAACTAGAGATGGTACGCTGTTAAAACATTTTTTAATTAAATTTAGAAGATTAAAATGTGGTTCATTAGAAGAGTGTTTTTTGTAATTGATGCAGTAAGTAAATTATAAAATTTGGAGTGTATGTTCTAATGTAAATCAAAACACTACCTTTGAGTTACATGGCTTCATTAACAATTGAATTCTCTTAAGAATTTATGAAATTAAGGTAAATATAAATTGTAGAGCGTCTAATCATATTGGCTTATTTATCAAGAAAGCATTATTTTTGCATTTTGGAGCACGGGATGCCTACAACTACAAGCTCCGCAATTGCTTTAGCAAGATACTTCCGTGACAATTATTACTATGGTTAGTGTTAGTCGCTCAATATACTATTTAACATTGAAAATTAAATATCCGAACACCTCACTCGTTGTTTTCTTATATAGGTACAGATGCAAATACTTTGGAATACCCCTAGGGGTTCTTTAGCAACAAAGGAAACTGTTCATTTTTTAGTCTTACAAATGAACGAAGGTGAGTGCCTCCAGCTTCAACCTATCTAGTTGGAATGGAAGATTTCTTTCATCTAACTTGATCTGATCATTATGGAATCAGATGTACCTAGGATCCGCTTATTTTATCAAAACATTAAAAAACAGAACCCATGATTTACTGAAGATCAAAAAAATTATAGATGAATTCAGCTTATAACTCTATCTATCTATATAGAACTTCTACTTTACTGAGTTTCATAGTCAATGTTTCTCCTAAAACAATCCAAGGTGGTAGGAAACTTATATGATAATATGTATGCATTTGAATTTTTAGTTTTTACGTTTGTAAAGTGTTAACTGTGCTACTATTATAAATTTAGATTATGTTTCTTTTAATATTATTAATACTAATTCAATCATTGTACACACCACCATAAAAAAAGTGACAAGGGGTTCTTTTTTAAATCTTCCACTATTTTTGTATTTAATTGTGCTACCTTCGTAAATATTTATGTTTATATTTTTTTGAAAATTTTAAAATGCATTTGAATGGGCTATAGTTTAAAAAATCACGTGCATAAATTAAAAAAATTATAAATCTTTTTTCAGTTTAACCAAAAGTCTCATATACCAAAATGTTTCATGGAAATTAAATAATAATTTCTCTCCAAAAAAACAAGTAAACAATTGTGTAAAAAAATATTTTATGGTAGCAATTGCTCTTCTGGGTAGAACCAGCACTGTTGACCATCATGCCAAGCATCCCCATGCATGTTGTTGAAATTGATATCACTTGAATATGAATCCAATAATCTGTTTTGGTATTGTTGGACAGACCTGCATTGGAAAATAGATAAGCCATTACATTTGCTTGAGTTGACAATATGCCTTGTGTCGTTATTGTGACTAGGTAAAAGACTCTTTTGAAGGTAAAGTGTCACAACTCGATTCCAAGAAGTTCACTTTGGACCTTGGAAAGGCATTTGATCATTGATGGTCTCAACTACATTATTACAAAAATAGTATCATGATTTTGATTTATCATGTTGCGATAAGCACACTTTGGTCACTTTGTGATCCATTTCCATGCAGATTATGTCTAAAAGAAAAGGGTCTTCTCCTTTTATCATATGTGAATCAAAATAAGCAGAATTTGAACTAGGAAAAAGGTGTTTGACTCAATTCCAACAATCGACTATCGCATTTCATTATATTCACATAGTGTTGGTCAAGAACTCCGGGATCAAATTCAAGATATTGTTCATGAGTCAAATAAAAAGATGATTAGTATACTACATAATGTGAGATGTTGTAGGCGATACTGAGACAGTCCTGAAATAGGTTAACTACTTTGACGAATACATCTAAGCATTCAAAAGACAAAAGTTAAGTATGATATTAGTTAAGAAGTCGAATTTAGTATCAAACTAATATGGGAATTAATCACATAATGTGTTGCTAATCCATGTCTATTAGAAAGAGAGTTCAACCTATCTCTATAAAAAAAGTTGACCATATCCATTCTAAGATATGTGTTTAATAACACATTTATTATTCTTAACTATTGGATATCGAGAGAATTGATTTGGGCATCGAAAAATCTCTACTCTCCTTTTCTCGATGGACTGGTGAAGATTGAGTATTCCTGACCTATATAAGATCAATTAGAAAAAAAAAAAACATATTAAAATATTAAACAAGAAGTTAATTAAGAAAATGTACATTGTAAAAATATTCACCGATATTCTAAGCCTGACCGCGAGTGGAGTCTTGGGATGGTTCTTTGTTGGATCAGTGAAAGAATAATGGCACTTTATCAATATGTTGCAAAAAAGGTTTTTCTTTTAATTCGTATTGCTTTGGCATTAAAGTATGTATGACAATAGCAGCTAATAAAAAAAATATTAGCACACAATAAAATTTGAAGTCGTGCATTTTCACACTTTTAAGTTTGTAGGACTCTTTCATGGGGGGAGAACATGTATAAAAATAAAGAACAATAAAAATACCACTTAAAAAATAAAAGTAATAAGAAATATAGCTAACATTTTTTTATTTACCAATTTAAAATGGTTCATATTTATTTAACTTGAATTGGGGTATTTTCAAAATTTATGTTTACCCTTGTTGAGCCATATATCTGATCTAATATTAAACATTGATTTTAAAAATTATACTTCTTAGTTTCAATTTTAAATATAATTAGACTTGTTTTAGAATGAACGAAGTTTTTGCTGGAATAGAATGTAGAGTTCATCTTTAATTTGCTTGAAAAAGATGTAAACCCATTTTGTATACTTTAACCTCTCTAATATACTTCTTTATCATATACCCTTTTGTATAAAACAATTAAAAAGAATTTGGCACTCTTCAATGAATGACTGTTATATATATTGATAATCGTTAAAATAAAACAGCCATTTAAAAAATAGCACTTATCATAAATACGATAATGATTTGCATTAGAATCTACAAAATTCACTGTCTTATTCCTCAAAACTGATTGTAAAAATCCATTTTACTAAACTTTGCATGTAAAATGATAGTTAGACTAGCAGGTAGAAAGAAATACCTCAATTTGTAGAATTCCTCTGGAATTTGAATTTTGTGCATCATACTATGAAGTAATATTTTCCACACCAGTTTTTGTGACTCATAGTAACACTTAGCTACCAAATCCATTAGATGTATAGGCTCAACCTGCACATCATATTTGTAGTCAATAGTTTAATCCACATTATCAAATAGTCTACATATCTTTAAGATTACTCAGACATTGTGCTCATATGAACATAATATTTATAAAAAAAATATGTGGCGGCTTAATATTTCTTTTCCAAGTATAGAGAACTAAAAACAATGTTATTCAAACATTCTGTTCTGGTTTGTAACAAAATAATATTTCTTAATTTTAAAGTAAAGTTAATAAGTTAATGGAAATTGCGAACAAAATATGAGAATATTTTATATAAAACTATTGGATTAAGCTAGAGTATTTGGTCTAAGGCTTGGAGATGGAGGAAGGAGTTGATGATTGAGTTGTAGCATATATTGGGGTTCTGTTCTCTTTGTCTTTGAGCTAAAGGGTATCATATTCATATTATTCTGAAAGAAAATCAGCATATTAAATAGCCTATCCACAAATACGTCTATGCAGAATACTTTTTTTTAATGTATTAGTTAATGGATGAACAACTGATCAGGTTACTTCCTGCAAAGTAACACTTCATCATTATTACCTTTCATTTTAAAAAATAATTAACATTTTATTATTTGTACCAGTTGATATCGCACAAGTCAGTTACTCAGTCTTGGTGACCGATCAACTGCATTAATATACATTAAAGGCGCTCAATAAATGACAACAATGACAACTATGGAGACTTCCTACGAATAATGATCATGTCCTACCGAATTGAGTGACACTCTCGAGAAAGAAATCTGGTAACGTTTATTTAGTGAATGATATTGATTTATTAAAGATATTATCCAAATATACAAATATACTCCTATAAATAAGGGATTATGCCAGAAATAAGTTGATACAAATATTTGATAGATTCGGTCCATCACAACAAAGGTACATGACTAAACACTATAAATAAATCAATTACAAGTGTAAGGTACGCTTTCAATTCAATTTTCACTAGACACTCTCAATACAAAGTACTTACTTTATCGTTGAAGTACATTTTTCAAGTCAACCTCGATCGACACTAACGACTAAAGAGAAAGGAGATTTGAAGGAAGGAGGAGGGAGCGATTAGCCGACCAACACGTCAATAATTGTACAACCAGTTCTAAGTACTATGTAAGTTCACTTTGTCTATACAAATACACTATTAAATTAAAAATAAATGAAGAATGAAAATTTAGACTAACTGATGTCATGATTTATGATGAAATAAAATAGGAAACTACCTTATTGAATTGAAGTGAAATATGTATGCTTGTTACCTTATCAAACTGAATTGAAGTAAATATGTGTTTGTTTCTGATTAAGTTGAACAGAAAAGGCCTATTATTTTGACCAAATTTATATTTGAGTTTGGAATTTCTTCTTTCAGGTTATAGTTTTTTTTTTTTTTATGTAAATAGCTTATATGAAACTAAAACATTCTTACTAAATTCACATTTTAAATATATTCAAATAATTTTATTTTTTTTAAAAAGACCTAAATTTACATAAGTTATTTATTCTCACTCATACCCTAAACACAACTAAAAAATAGAGACAAGAGAGTCTCTTAACAAAACTCATGTGAAAAATTATAAAATACTCCATATGAACTTCTTGAGTATTTTCTTTCATCTCATCATTTGAAATCTCTATTAACATATATCTGAGTTATCTCTATCATACCTCCCACAACTAACCACACATGAGAATGTTAGGAAGAAAGCAATAAAAATATGAGAGAAACAATGATGTGTATACCTCTCTCCAAGACTTCCCTAGAAAACCTAATCTTGGTGTACTTTAAAAGTTTTACAACATGCTGCTTTTATAGCAACATATTAAAAATAATATCTCTCAAAATAAAACTTCTAATCCTTTGTATAAGAAACAAATATATAGGTAATTATAACTAATAAAAAAGAAGTTAAATTATTTTTAATTGATTATATAGTCTAAATTTTAATTTATATTAAAAATATCTAAAAATGAAAGGATTTAAGTGGTAATTATATTTAATACCATCACTTATATAATTCAAGAAATATTTTTTTTTTGCCAATAACTAACATGTCTTATATTGTTAGTAAGTCAATTAATGCATTACTTAGCATTTCTATTAATAAACTTTATAACAGACTATGATTATAAAATATGTGTTTGATCCTAAAGATATTAATTAAGAAGTGATAGAAAAAGAAATGTCAGTTGCATTGTATAGAGGTATATTTTGTTACAATTTCAATAAATAATTTTACTTTTAAATTTTTAAAGGGTTGCACTATACATAGTTGAGATGGTCAACAAATGTCATATTTAGGCCGAGATTTCAGTAACCTAAAACAACAAATGAGTTAATAACGATTAAAAATTAATTAATAAACTCTAATTAATTCATATTGTTAGACTAAAATGAGATTAACCTAAAAAGTCGTGATAATCTAGGTTAAATGTGAATAGTGCTCTCTCTCGCTTTTATAAATATGTGAATGCCAATTGATGAAAGATATGTTTTTATAATACTTCAACTGCTAAATACTGATTTGAGCATCATAATATTTTTTGCAAGTACCTCTCACATCCCAACTGACCTGAAAACAAGCAACTGATATCCTCGAAATGACCTACACATGAGTACAAATCCATTGAATAGAAGACACTTTCTAGATCTATACAAGAACAATGAGTGTTTAATGGTTAGTATTTTTCCCTAAAGAAAAACACACACTTGTTAATCACAACTTAAATAGCTGACTACAAAATTTAATTAATGAGTACATTTGGATACACCATCTTCACTTATTTACAGTGTGTTTGGTTCAATGTATTTACTGTGTGTGAACATGAATTTGCAGGATGTAATAAGGGCGTATGTATCACCTGATTTGCAATGAAAAGAAAGCGAGGAAAAGTGTGGAAGCAAGTATATCTCATCCTCCCTCACATGCAACGAAACAAGGGAAAAACCACATGTGTTGTATGAAAATATCAAATTGACTAACAATTTACTCTCTTTTTTTCTACTGTTGGTGTAAATATTTATCTTTGTACAAAATTGTAATTTTGATTTTTTTTATCAATTATAAAAAAATTAAACTTTTCAATCACACCTATCACGTCATTCACAATTTTATAAAGTTTTTCCTTTATTTTTTTTCATTTTTCACTATCTTTCCCTTAATCCAAAGAACCTTACTTTCTTCTCTCTTTTTCTTCCAATCCATTCTTTTCCACTCTAAAATCAACTCCACAATCCAAACAAAACATTATGAAATTATTGGTGGTCCTATAATAAAGGATATAATATTTTTAAAATATATCTAATGTCTATTAACGAAAGATAGCCTAAATCAAAGGACCACCTTAATATATATACAAAGCATTATTGAATATTATAATAAATCTACTTTTTATCTTTATTAAGTTTAGTAGCCAAATTAAGTTGGAGTATGGTAGACTTTCGATATTGTGTGGTTGGCCAAACTTTATTATTTAGAAGTAGATAACGACGAGACAATTATAAACTACTAATAGGTTTAGTTCCAACACCTTTTTTTGGAACAGATCAGAGGTATTTGTCATAAACATAAACTTTGAGGATATATAACACATTCCCAAATACACACATCTTTTCTAGAACACTAATCACAAACTTTATGCTAATTATTTTATAAATGTAACATGACGCAAGGTAGTTCAAAACCTTTTTTTTGTTATCTCTATCCACTGCCATGGTAGCATGACATCGCAGAATGTGATGGCTTTTGGATTATATAGGACAATGGGAATTTGAGTGACATTAGATTTTCTACGTGAAAAAACTGTCACATGCGTTTTTGTTTATAAAAACATAAAGGAACGTATATGTAATTAAGGAAGGTGAAGGTGAAGGTGGTATCCACGTATGAAGTGAATCACTGTTGCTTCTGAAGCAGATCACAGAATGACACACCTAACACGTGGATGGCTTTTTGTAGTTTTGTCAGCAGGAAATTCAGTAACACAATCTCACACGTAGATTCTTACCAATATTATATAGTCTCTGCGTGCGTGCGCTGTGAACCGTGCTCGTATATGATTGCCCTTTTACTTTCTGATATTCATGCACCAGCAGTGTTAATGGTGTGACCTCTCAATCTCATGGTGGGTCTCCACTCTCCACTTGCCACTCTGCATATGCAATTGGGTAGTTTTTGTGGATTCAAATGTGAGGTCTTAGTCTCCAATCATTACTTGCAGGCCATTGCAAATCATTTCAGACTTGCTTCAACGCTATAATCCAAAACTGCAATTTGTTGATGACATTACCATGAAATCAACTCTCACATAGTTCTGGCTAGAACATGGAATAAGACAGTGATTTGAAACCCTGTTACTTGAGATAAACAATAGTGTCAGTTTCAGGTTCAAATGACGGCATGGTGAAAGGTTTAAAAGTAGCAAAAAATGGAGTGAGTCACGTCACGTTTAGGATATAATTGTGATCCAGTGGATTTGAGACATGAAGAAATGAATAAAGTAATAGGAAAATTTGGATACGCGTGAGCATGGAAAAAGATTTGGCTGCTCTTGTTACGTCACAAAATCTGGAAGCATCTCTTTCTTTGGCCGTCGTCAAACTGGGAGTCATGTGACCACTTTCTGTCGTTCTCGTTGGGAGTGGAAAGAGAGAAAAGCAAAGCACATTCAACACATATTTACACACATTCATACACACCAATAGTAGCAAGCAATGTAGCATATGCCTGTGCTGCTGCTTTTTTTTGAATCATGTTGGAAAGTTACATATGGAACACTTTCAATGAAGTCATGTAATTATTAACCTCCTTAATACTACTTTATTTGTTGAATTTGTTTTACTTTTCTAGATTTATCTTCCCTAAGTGCTATTAACATGTTAATCAGCTTTTAAGAGCTAGTAAAAATGAATTCCTGTTCCTTATCCTCCTCATAAAAAAAACAGTGTAGGTTACCAATTTTCAAAGCATATGATGACTGATACTTGATGGATAGATTGACTAGGGATGATTCATACCCATTTCTGCATCCAATCATCAATTTCATAATGATATCCACAAAATCAAATCTCTCGAAAAAACTTGGCCGGTCACCTTAAGATTTAAAAAAAAAAAAACCATCTAAGAATTAAATTCTTGAATCCTATAAACCTTAAATTGTGAAATCATATTACAAAATCAACTTAAAATCTTCATCGATCATACAACCAGAAAAGGAAAGCAAGCAATAAAGAACAAACCAGTTAGGAAAAATTCAGCACAATATGTAAAAACAAAGACAGTGATCACACAATGAACTTTTTAAACCAGAGATTTGAATCACGGGAACTAATAAAGAAAAGCAAACTCCAAGAATTATTGAATATCTCAAATCAAGGTCTCTGTTATAAAAATAATGTTTGAATGATTGAATCAAATTTTGCATTTTTTCATTAAAAAATGAGAGATATATGACATCTTCTATTATTTAAATTAAAAAATTTAATTAATTAAAACTAAACTAAGAATTAAGCTCTTCAAATCTTAATGTTAGAAGTGATATTTTAGTAAGATTGAATTTTAAGTAATTTTAATTAATTAAAAAGTTGTTTAAATCAATTAAAAGAAAATTAAAAGGAAGACTTAATATTTAAATAATTTTAATAAGTTAAATTTAATCGATCAAAATACATTTTTATTTGATTAAAATGGATACATTAATTTTCTTTATATTTATTATAAATATATATATATATATATATATATATTAGTTTTTTATATTTTACTTTTAAATAGTTATAAAACGCGTGACTTTAGAGTGTGTAATTCAAAATATCTTTATTTTTAATTAACTATGTATAGTTATATAATTTATATTTGTTTTTCTTCTCGTATGAAATTAGTTTTCTCAAGACAAAAATCATTACACATATATAAGACTTATTTGGTGATGTATGATGTGAGAGAAATTAATCTTGGTGTGTGTGAGTATATATATATAAACATTTTAATCATATTTAGTATTTAAGTTATATAATTTATATTTATTTTTCTTGTATTATAATCTTTTTACATGAAGGAATGAAGGACTTGAGAGAGTAGAATATTTGAAATTTACCCTCAGAAAGAAAATGAGTTATTAAAATTAGGTTTATTTATTTTTCTTCTAGAAAAAATTGTTTATAAAGATTGAATGAACAGTATTTAAATTTAAAGAATTAGTCACTAAAATAATTAGATACTAAATTAAAATATAAATCTAATGATGTTTTTAAAGTGTTTAAGACTTAATTACACTATTAATGTTCCATATATAAAAAATATACAATTTTAACACTATCAAATATCACAACTATATTACTTTATTAATATATATATATATATATATATGTTGGGTTATTGGTTTGGGGTCGATTATGGGTTATTTAGGTAAGAGGTCGATGTGAATGAATAATGTAAAGAAATAATAACATAGAATAGAGATTTAGATTAATTAATATTAACCAGGCAGTAAAGAGAGAATAATAACAACAGACATAAGGTTAAGACTCCATATATACTAGGTAAAACCTCACCGATAGACAAATATCAATTTAGGTTAGGAGCACACTTATTATTGACTACCTTAAATGTTTTAGGTTTAGGTCGTGTATTGACCTATCTAGAAAAAAAAAAAAAAAATAATTATATTTATTTATATAATAATATTTATATTACAAATTCAAAAAAATAAAAAAAAATATAAAA
>Ga0123342_1007562_pt1 | contig 14262 bp, 9 predicted proteins | sample Turbeawhitnodule_FD_89960 | JGI IMG/M metagenome (GOLD analysis project Ga0123342, IMG submission 89960) | Root nodule microbial communities of legume samples collected from Mexico - Turtle bean Mexico white nodule | ecosystem: Host-associated > Plants > Roots > Nodule | place: Mexico: Nepantla...
ATATATATATATATATATATATATATATATATATATATATATATATATATTTAAATATAAATTCAGGTGTATTCTTATGTAGGAGATATATGTTATTGAGTTTCAAGATATTTGAAGAATGAGAGAGATTAAATAAGAGAAAAAAAAAATTAAAAAACTGCTCTACATTCAAAACTGTTTAAAATAGGAGAATCAATCTCTCTACTCTTTTTCAGTTAAGTGACCACAAATAAAATAAAATTAAGGTACCAACTTGCCAGTTAAGTGAGAACAAATAAAATAAAATTAAAAAATTATTTATTTAATAAAAAAGAATATTAGTTTAAAACAGAAATGTAACCAATCTCTTCGAGTTAGTTAGATAACAACAAAATAAAATTAACTACCAATCTGTTCACTCTCCTGTTAAGGAAAAACAAATAAAATAAAATAAAATTAAAAAATTGATTTATTAACTTCTAAAATTATAAAATGTCTAAATAAGCAAAATAAATTAATAAAACAAAATATTAAGTAAAAATAAAATATGAAAACAATTTAAAACGTGGAAATTTTAACTCCATTTATATATAGGTATAATAGGATTATTATTTATAAAATATGTAGTTAACTGCAAGTTATTAATAATCATATTGCTCATGAATACTAACGGCTACCCTCATTCAGGATACATAGTACAATATACAAATGTAATAAAGTTTTAGTAGTATACTTTTTATTTTAAATTTAGTTTTAATATTTTACAATAAAAACGAGAAAAATAATGGAACGTAGAATAATAAAAAAGGTAAATAATTAAATTTACTAATTGAAGATTATGTTTAAAAATGACATATAGTGTTTATTTTTCTATTCTGGTAAAAGAATTATATGATATTACTGAAATTTAACATTTACAATATAAAATGGACAATAAGATAAGTTTCCTAAAAAGTTTTTTCAATTCATTACGAAATAGTAAAATCAAATATCTAATCCGCAATCATATTAATTCAAATCCATTCAAGTTGAAGTTGATTTTAATAGATTAGTTTCAAATCAAAATTCATATTTTTAAGATTTTAAATTCAATTTAATTAATTGAAAATAAAGAAAGTAAATCTTCAATGTAAAAATTATTTGATCAAGATAATTATTTGTTCGTTTGAGTTGGCACATTTATACCCACTTTATTAGAAAATATGTCTTTGGTTCATTCATACTAAGGCCAAGTTAAATATATATGAATTTTATTAAGAAAGCATGGCAAAAATAAAATGGAGATTTGGAATGGAAAACTAAGAATTGTGGAAGAAAGTGATAGAATCCAAATATCGGTTTTGGAGGGACATGACAAACACAAATAACAAGAAGTACGTGCCTTGAAGGTGGAGAGATTTGTCCCATATTTGAGGAGAAAGGAAGGAAAGTGGTTGATGGAAAACATTTATTGGAGAATAGGGAAATGATCAACTATTGAGGAGTGGAATCTACAATGTAGGAGATTAGTTTGGATGGGATAAGAATTTATACAAGTATTAATAAGAAACAAACCAAAAAGAGAGAAATAGATTTTGTTCAACAATGGAAGAGTTCAACTTGTTAAAAGCAAAACCATAGTAAAAGCATCAAATTCTAAAGCTAATAATATTTCAAGTACTATATATTATAAACCCTTTCATTGTTATCTAAATTAATTTAAAATTCAAACAAATTTGATTTAAAATCTAAATTTTAAATTCAAATCATTTTGTTGAATTTGGATGGGATATTATATGAATTAAATATTTAAAATTTTAATTTGTATTGTACCCATTCTATAAAGATTTAACCTTTTTTTCATTTATCTATAATTTAATTAAACACTTGTTTACTTTATACTAGTGAAAATACAGACGCAATCGGGCTAGTATGTCCACATTTTTCTCTTTTATTCAATTTTCGTGATGATAGAAGTATAACATACATAAATAATTTTGGATAAGTTGAAATTAAAAAGTAAAAAATGGAGTGTAGAAAGTGATTAAAAGTAGAAGTTATTTGATTTTATATGTGAGATTTGGTGTGAAAATGTGTGAAAGTATGTTCTTTTTGTTGACTTAAAATAAAGAACTAAGAAAAGATGTGTGTGAATCATATAAAGATTGTATATTAATATTAATTTAAAAAATTAAAAAATAATTTTATTTTTTTAAGTAATTTATATAAAATAACAATATCTCATTGTATTAATAAAATGAAATATATTAAATAAGAATAAAATCAGAAAAAAAATTTATGTATAAAAAATGATTATAATAAGAAATCCCCTTTATATTTTATATATATAGGTATAAATATAATTTAGTAATTTTTGGTAAGCAAATTACCTTAAAATTATTTTTGTAAAATGTATTGTATTAAAATATAAAGGAAAAAATAGATATAGTATCATAAACACCATCATTTTCATTCAATAATTAAAATTGGAAACCATTACCGAGGCACAATAATTTTGTTGAAAATAATATCAACAAAATGGTTATAGTAATAAATTAAAATTTGATCCAAACACGAAAGTTATTCAACATTTATTGTTAAATAATTTAAGATATTGATGATCTCAACACACATGGTAGTAGTCACTTAGGTCGGCTAAAACAAATTACAATATTTAGTGCTCTCTATCTATCCTGCTAAAAGCTCCCTTCCCAAGGTGAAAGAAAACTAATTAATCTCATAAATAATTATTTAGTTTTTAATTTCATTTTCACTTTAATTTTTACTTATATTATTACATTTATTTTTTCAATGAATTATATTGGTAGACTTCAATTTTATGTGAATTGCGACCTATACCAAACTACCTTAAATTTAAGCGTGATACATATAATTTAGAAGTTGGACCACACAATAGAATACGGACCAAACAGTCTAGAATACGACAATACAATGAAGTCAAGTGAAGATAGTTGGTGTTGTTTTTATTTGTTTTCCCTTCTGGTAAGGTAAATGAACCACACAAGAATCCTCCATCCCAAAAACTTAATCATTCAAATTTTGACATAAATTCACTCATCATTCTTATTCACAATGATCCTACTTCATCCAAACTAAATCATGGTGCCATATTTATATTTAAAAAAATCACATCCTTGAGATTGTCACCATGTTTATCTAGATCAAGGGGAACTTAAAAGGAAATGTTTTAAAACCATATAAATAATTCATTCAAATTATTATAATTTTATTAAAAACAAATACATCTCAAAAATACATTTAACTATTACAATACAAATCCTACGTATTTATATACAAATTTAGAGTTTTTCAAAGCATTCCTAATATATGATTAGAACATATAGAAATACAACTATTTACAATATAAGTTTCAAATCAACACCCTAAAGCTCTTCAGATCCTCCGACACCTGTATGGTCATTTGCTCGTGTACGTAGTACAATTATCGTAGTTCAAACACAACAAAAAAATTTCATAATATGCACAATTAAATCAAAAGAGAAAACTAAATTATATTAATCAATTTCTCAATTATTCAATCTTCTTGAAATTCCAACGTAAAACAATCACATAGATTTCACATGGATCTATACATCCAGGATATTCAACAAACATAATAACATCTTACGCCTTCAGAAAGACACGTATTAAGTAAGTCCTACCAGAGACTAACACTTGATCCAAAGTTACCAGCATCTCATATGTCACAATGTGCATGAACTCACACATCAACTTCTTACCACTTGATATCTTAATCTATTTAATTTAGATTACCAGTGAAGCTTAAATATCTTTGTTACCACATAGGCATTAATACTTAATACACAACAAACATCAGTTCATACATTATCGCAAATGTATGAATTCAATAATTCAATTTCATACCATTTTCATCATACAGTATCATTCAAAACATTATCCACAACATTCAAAAGTCTATTTAACATGAAAAACAACACTTAAATACTAAACCATCAAAATATAATATTTTTACAATTTTAAATAATATATAAACAAACAACACAATATATAAACACACAACATCCCTACAAAAGAAATTGAATATTGGGACCACACGCCCTCTACATCCAGATCTTCAAAATTTAAGGGCCTAATGCAAGTTATCTAAACAGAACAGAAATTCAGTATATAGTAGAATAAGTTGAGAGGATTACTCTTCTCAACTGACCCACCAAAATTGATGGCTAAACTCTAAGGCAAAATAGAAAATAAAGGATTTTTAGAGGAAAAATGAACTTACTATATTAAAAAACTTGATCGGGTAGAAATGTTCATTAACTCTTCAGTAACGTGGTCCGATCAAATTTTGAAATAGATAAAGATTAAAAGAGAAAATTAAGAAAGAAAAAAAGATAGAAAAAAAAAAACTACTGTGAAAAAGGTTGTGTGCGTTATGTTTTTTTTGAATACTGTTATTTTGAATGGATAATGAGAATACTAATGGACGAGACATTTTAAAAATAAATTTTACTTGCTCTTAATAAAGTGTTATTTTTATTATTCATTTGATGAACTTTCTTAAAATTTTATTATTAAGTATTTTTTAGAATTTAAACTGGTTGTGAATATAATGAAAGGAGGAAAAAATGTGATGCATATAATTTATAAAGAAATAAATGAATAGTGCATGCATTAGTAAAAAATAAGAAACAACGAGAGATGATTATGATGGACATAATTCACATATCATAAAAAGTTATTCGGTGAGTTTTCTTTAATAAACACGACATTTATTATGTTGTTTAAAATTAAAATTGACATAATAAATTCATAATATATTTTTTCAATGAGAATCATCATAATAACTTATTTATTATATCAATTTTAATTTTAGCTGTAATAAAAAGTAGTATAAAATTTTTATAATAAATATTAAATTTATTATTTCAAGTGAAAATTTACATAACACATTTATACATTTATTGATAAAACCATCATAACTTATATATTACGTGAGTTTTAATTTTAAATGAAATAATAAGTTTCATATAGGTATATTTTTAGACTCTAAACACTAACCCTAATATGTTATATGTACTATCTTCTCTAAGATCAAAATCTTCACCATAATTTTCAAATCCTAATTTAGAATTTTAGTCATTCTTCTCGTGCATACTACTACATAATTTGTGGTTATTATTGTGGATCGTGTTCCATTTGTACCTTTTTCTCACCTGTTCACGATTTGTCTCTTGTGTCCGTGCTCGCATTCGTGGTTCATCGTGATTCCTAATGAAGTTTGTGTCAACCATCAGTGTTTTCTTCTAGGTATTAGTATTTGTTTTGCTAATGCAATGCCTCATTATTTTAATATGAGAATAACTTTCAAATTTAATAAATTGGAGATAATCGATGATTGTTATTCAAATTGTTTGTGTATATTTATAGTGATGGATTACTATTATTGTTGTCGTGGTGTGTTGTGTTGTATAGTTTGGGAGAGAAGTTATACGAATTGTTTTTTCTTATTTTTGAGAAAATTTATAGTATCGCAAGCGCAAGATTGTGACTACTTGGCTTTTTTCTTGGTTTGTTGCCTTTGTAGTCATATTTTTTTTTGTTTTATCTCTATAATCTGTTTGAAATAATGTATGTGTGACTTTAATGCATAAAATAATTCTTGTGGAGGCTAAGTTTTGCTTTAATTGCATTTTAGGCTGGACCAAAGTGGTTGTTGGCAAGCACCATTCTTTCCTTTCTTCTATAAAATGCCCATTTTGTAAGGTTTAGTTAAATAAATTTCATTTTCATTGAACACCAATTTTTTTTTAACAATTATGTTTATTATCTCATCCATCTTATTATTTTGTTTGTTCTTTTTTGGATCCCTAACAATCTTATTCCTTGTCTTGATACAAATGAGTTTATTACAAAGGAAATGAAGTGCCTACTACAAGTATCTAATTATGTTTGTGATTATTTTGGATGTTACATGTAGTAAAGCATAAGATATAAATGATAAAATAAGTTGAAAAACATTTTTTCTAATCGGAGTTAACTCTTTGCAACATTGTGTCTCGTTACCAACATCCTTCTCAATTTTCTATGTGCCATTAAAAAGATATTTATTATGAACTGATGGTGCATATAGAGTTGTGACTTTTTTCTATATATGAAAGTAATATTTTCTATTACAAGTATAATTTTAGCCGTCATAAAAAGAAGGTGCAAAATTAAGAATATGACATATTTTAATATTTTTACTATGATATATCTTTTAGAGTTGTGAATCTGTCACAAAAAATCTTCAAATTTTCTATAGTATCTAAAACCGTCATAAAAAATCTATTTTAATCGTCATAAAAAATATTTTTTTTTCCATTAATAATGAAATAATTAATTTAAAATTTAAACAAAGTTTAGAAAAATTCAAGAAGAAAATGTTTTTATTATTATTTACATAACACTTTAATACTATATTTTATATTTTATTGTTTCATTAGGAGTAAAATATTTTCCCACTAATTGAACTAGTTTTAAATAGTTATAAATACTATTTAATTTTAAAAAAAATACCTACATAATATATAAAATATTTACAAATGTGAAAAATAGTTTAATTGAGTTTTTAGTCATTAGAAGTGTGTCATTTTTTGCTGCATGAATATAATACTATTTTTAGTCTCTTATCAAAGTTTAAAATCACATTTTTATGTTTAATAGAAACTAACTAAATGTAATTTCAATCCCAGTTTCATTGAGGGGTTTTTTTTACTACTGTGTCTTCATGCTACTTGTCCACCACCATGATCCAAAACTCAATAATCAATGATGGAGATGGAGGAAATAAATGTGAAATTGCCATGAAAACATTTTTATAAAAAAAATAAAAGTGAAAAAAATGCAGGATTATGGTGATGCAAAAACAAAGTATCTGAGGTTGGGAGTGACCACATATTAATGGAAAACGGTGAGAAAGCTTTGTTGCATTTTGGCACTGACGAGTGACTATGACTACACTTTAGCTACTTGCAAGAATAGTAGGAAAATTTATGATCTTGGTGTATTTTTATAGACAAATCATATTCCAATCCACAGTTTTAGTTATTATTTTAATTAAATTAAAATCGTATTAAAAAAGTTGACTTCATTCTTTTTACTTTATGCTTGAAAATAAGATTTTATTTTCAGTATGATGTCCGCATTCAATGTCTTAGAGTGATTAAATTTTAAATATTAATTAATTTTGAAGATAATTTTTAAATATTTGTATTGAAAATTGAGTCTATATTTTTTTAATATAATAATAAATCATATTCAGTTTATAATTGTTTATATAATTGAGTATCTCAATTAATAATGGATTATCTTGATCAAAATTAGTTTTTATAAATAATTGATTATGTTAAACTAGTTGAAAAATTAAAATTTTATAAATAATTGGTTATGTTTAACAACCCTAATACAAACTGTATTCTGATAAAAATATTTTCTGATTTACATGAAAAATATAATAATTAATTATATTTAATTATAATAAATTATTTGAGTCAATAATAAAAAATAATAATATTTCAATCTTCTTTAAAAAGGAAACTATTTCATTATTTAAAAAAAACCTATTTTCAATTAATCACAAAAGTTTTATTTTTCCGAAAAGATTTCTTAAAGAACCAAGATCATTAATTAATATTGAAAATATTAAAAGTTTTCTATTATAATTATTTTGAGGAATGTTTGTATTTCAAGTGATATTTTTTTTTCTTGTTATAATTATATACACCAATAAAAAAAAAAATCTTGTTATAATACACCAATGAAGCGTGGTTATAAGTACTTGAGTCTTTTAAATATGTTATGTTCTTTTTAGGGGAGTTTTCAATAATACTTGTAAGATTTCATGTTTTAACTGTATAAAAGTTCTTTTAACTAAATAATTTAACAAAATAATGGATCAATGATGTTTGAAATAATTAGGACGTAAATTTTTATGGAATCAACGAATATAAAAATTTATATGTTTTTTTAATCTTAATCAATTTTGTTCATTGTAACTATTATTATTGTTTATTTTTATACTTTCATAAAAAAAATTAAGAACATTTTAATAAAAAAATGACAGTTTTTTAAACCACTTCAGTGCTAATTGTTGTTAGTTACACTTTATTTTACAAATTATGCATTAAAACATGACTTTTTCAAAGTTATACTTCTAAGGACAACTTATAGTGTAAGTATATTTTTTAATATTTATTATATCCATACATAATGAGAAAATTGACACCAATTTTTATAAATTGTCATAGGAATGTTTAAATTTTAGTTAATCCAAAAGCTCTTGGAATGGTTGAGAGAGCAATGTTGCAATGGGCACCCATGAAGTACAATAAAAAAAAAACCTCACTATCACACCATACTATAATCAATCATGCAATTCATTTAATTCTCCACATGCTTATGCGTTTCCTTCAAATACCACCAACACCAGAAGACTCCAAGATACATTAAACATCCTTTGTATTTGAATAAAAAAACAAAACTAAAGCTAACTCTATTAAATATGATTTTTGTCTTATGTTCTCATTTTAACATTTAGAAAGAAAGACCCTCTTTCTTCATGTTGAAGAAAAAGGTTGAATAAAAAAATTATAAATAAAAATAAAACTAATTTAATTTTTTGTTTTATAAGTTATTCTCATGTACAAAGATAGAAATATCTTATTAACTAAAAAAAGTAAGATGAGTTATGTTTCGTACTTTGTAAAATATGTTAAGTACCGTCACAATCTTCTTTGTCTTTATCAAATATCATAATAGAAAAATATTTTTAAGATGTCTCAATAATCATTATTTGAAAGTTTTATATATAAGCATTTATAAATGAGAAGAGATAATATTAATCCATTAACTTTAGCTAACAGATGACGGTTGGACTTTGTAATCGAGCGGATACTTGTTATTAATGACTATCATAAATAAAACGGCTTAATCAATTAATTTTAAATGATAAACGATTATTTATAGAACACTGAATAACAATTATATGACTAATTCAAATGACTCATAACGGTTCACTATCTCACTTGATTAATCTATAAATACATACTCACTTCAGGAAGTACAATCTTATCTTCATATTCTTAACTCCTACACTATTAAGGACTTACCATCTTTGTGATCCTGCTGACTTAAACATTGGAGAGTCAATTGTCAATTTTAGGTGGACCTCCCTCTCTCCAACTAAAAGCTCGTCCCCTGAGAAACATCTTGTCCTCGTCGAGTTGCACTCTCAAATTCATTTTCGATATAAATAATTTTTAACTTAAAAAAATCTCCATATTTTTTTTTTGTGAAAGCAAAAAATACTAGTGTTGATTATTAACGACTTTGTCATTGACTTAACTCTTCATCTGTCGAGTATGTTTGGATAAGGGTGTCTAGTATTTGTGGGGATAGAAATGCAATGAAAGTTTGAAAAATAAAATGAAAGATGCAAAAGACACAATTATATAGGGATGGTTTGTAAAAAAAATATACTTTTGATAATTTATATAGTGTGGATTTGTGAAAAAAATATACATAATATTGTGATATTATATGTTAAATATAAAAGTATTAAATTTTTTTCTAATATAAAAATATAATAAAGTAAATAATTTAAATTTTAAAATATATTATTTTAATATATTATTATTTTTGAAATATAATTTTATTTATTTATTAATATTTTATAATAGTGTTTTATTTTAACTCTAATTTATATTTTAATTTTTTTTATATCAAGTTATTTTTAAAATTACTTTTTAAATTCTCTTCTCTTCTTTTCTCTCCTTTTCTCTCCTTTCCCAATCTCTCTTTACATTTGTTTTTCCAGTTACATAACATTTATTTTTCTATTTGCAAAATTTAAACTCAGTATATTTTTCAATATCATCCAAACCTGTTGATAATATATTATTTAAATTATTTTAAACAAATATTAATTTAAAGAACTTTAAACTATAATCTCCATTGCACCATCATTCTCACTTATCTAAACTTTACAAAAAAGTTAAAAAGACCTCGTTATTTAATTTATTAGTATAGTTATATTAAGCGTCTGTTAAATAATCTCTTTAAAGTCATTTTTTCTTCTAATGGTACCATTCTCACTTATTTATAATATTTGCTTAATGTGATTTTTAAAGAATTTAATATATATACACATGTATATACTAAAAGAATGTATATTATAATGCGATTTAACAAAGTATATGTGTGTTTCTTTTCATCTTTACCCAATCTTTTCATTAATTAAAATTTGACTAAAAGGAAATGTTGAATTCATGTTCAATAGTCTTTTTAACGAAAAATCAAACACAACTCAATTCACTGAAATAGTGAAAGAAAAATAATTTCTTAAACTATAAAAAAATAAAGTACAAAGCTTACAAATATACTCTTATTATATAATTTTTTAAAACTTAAGACATTTCAAAGGTGTTGGAAATATATGTGTGCTCAATATTCTATTATAATGTAGCTATTATAATTTTATAATACGTATATTTTTTAGCATAGTATTTATTTAATAAAATCATTAATTATAGTTTAAGATTTATTAACTATGATACTAGGAAATATAGTTTTTATAGTTTTAATTGAAATCGTTTTTAGGGTTATTAATAATATAATATTAAAAATTACCATAAATAAATATGTGATCACATTTATTAGACAAATATTAATATATCTCACTTATTAAGTTATATATTTTTTCCTTAGTTAATAGAAAAATCTTAATAAAAATATATTTTTTTAAACTAAGATTGTCATGTTAATCAACCAGTTGTTTTTTTTATATATATTTTAATTTTATAATACTATTTTCCTTAATCATGGTTTATAATAAATTTAAAATCTTTGTCATGATAAATTGAATGAAGAAAGAAAAGTATTTTTAAATTTAAAATTATAAAGGATAAAAGAAAATATTATATTTTTTTAATAGTGATGGAAAGTGAAATTACTTCATACAATTTGAATAATAAAAAATATTTTTAGATTTTGACTTTAATTATTAATTTAATTTTAAATATGTGAAATCATACAGAAACTAGTGTTATGAATTTTGTTAAATATAATAATTTTGATATTTAATTATTAAATTACAAAATTTAATGTGATAAAATACTTTATTAATTTTAATTTAAATATTCTTATACTATTTTCTAATACTAAATTATAATATGAAAAATTATAAAATATTTTGATTGGAAGAAAATCTATAGATTTTGTCAAAGTTATTTAAATTTTGATAAGATAAATTACAACGACAAGACAATCGAAAGTAACAAATTGAGTTACATATAAAGATGATTAAAAAATATATTAAGAAGAAAATATTTATTCATTAATGAGTCTAGTGATTATATATTTAAAATCATATTTTTGTTTCATCTGTCCCTAATACTTTTATATTTATTCAATAACATAGCTTATTATATTTCATACATATTTATTTAAATCAATATCAGTAGATTAACTTTAAATCAATCTCAATCTTATATCTTGTTTTGTTCACTATTTTTCTATTCATTTATTAAAAATCATTATTTACTGTCATTATTCTCAACTTTTAAATTAATTAACCACACTTTAAAAATAAAAAAATGAAGTAAATTACTATATCTCGCAATAGATCTTATTTGAAAAGACAGTCATTTTATTCTTCTGCATCAAACTAAAGTTTATTATACCGAGAACATTACATTTTTTAAAGGGCACATGTTAATTTGAACTTTTTATAAGAATTAATTGTATTTTTATCATTTTAAATATTCTTCTTATTTATATTTATTCCCGTATTTAACTTGAATTTAAATATATTTATTTCATACACCGATTTATACTAACAGTTTATTATAAATATTTCAAATTATTTTGATACATGTTAGTATTTTAAAAAGGATATTGGAGAAAAGAATAATAATTAAAATAAATTTTTTCTTTTACAATATCAATAAAAGGGTCCATAGCTCAGTGGTAGAGCATTTGACTGCAGATCAAGAGGTCACCGGTTCGAACCCGGTTGGGCCCTTTAATTTTATTTTTATATTTGTAATTTTTAGAAGTATTCTTAAGTTAATTATTATTTTGGAATATAAACATATATATTTATTGTTTTATCTAGCAATACAGGGTTAAAATGTGTTGCGCGTATGTAATATTTAAAATAAATTAAATAAATATTCCAATTTTTTATTATTGTGTCTTCAAAATTATTTAATTTTTTATTAACAATAAAAATAAATGAAAATTGGAGAAATTTACTACTACTCTGCATTTTTTATATGATTTTTTTCATCAATATTAAAATGGTGTTGATCAACACGATTTCACTTACAAAATAACTTAATTTTTTAGAAGTAAAATTGTGTTTGGCAAACACGATTTATATTGATTCTATTATACAATTTATTTATTTCATTAAAATGAAATAAAGATTCCACCAATTTAGTAACTTTCATCGAAGACGGGAGTAGTTTTAAAACATGAATTTTACAATTAACTGTAGTTTTTGTTACATGTATAACTATTATTATGTTAAGATTTTACAATTCATATAAAATTTCATTTAATTTTATTATGACTAAGAGCTTAAAATATACGTTTAAATTTTTAAAATACTAAAAAAAATACAAATTTATTAAAAAAAACGAATCTCATATTTTATAAATTTTACATAGATACAAAACTTATTTTAAAAAATAAATAAATATACTAATATATGTTTAATATAATATACAACGCAATTAAGAACATGTGTTTAGTCAAATGAAATCATTTTATCCTAAAAGATGATATGATTAACTAGGGTGCTTCTCCCCGCACCCAACAAATGGCTTTTTGCACCCGTCAGTTTTGGAAAAGACCTCTTTATCTTTTTTAAAAATATTTCCAGATTACTCTTTCCAGAATATGTTTGGAAGATACTTTCTAAAACAAAATGTGTTCTGGAAAGAATATTCCAGAATGGTTTGTTACCTTATGGATTTCCTATTTTGGAAACACACTTTCCTTACAAAAAAATCCTAATCTGAAAACAACTTTTACTTAGGAAACTCCTAATTTTGGAATCACAAAAAATTATCAAAAATAATTCTGATATTACGAAGAATGTAAGGGTGCAAGAAGAAAAATGTATGGGTGCAGGAAGAAATATTCATAACTATTTTGGGAGTTTCTTCCTGCACCCCTACATTCTTTAAAATACCAAAATTATTTTTTCACAGTTTTATGTAATTATGGAATACATGTATCGTAAGCAAAAAGTGTTTATGGAACAAGAATTAGTAAGCAAAAAGTGTTTTTAGAATAAAAAATCTGGAAGATAAAATAACATTCTGAAATATATTTTTTTATTCTGGATTGATAAATCCATAATTAATAAAATATGTTATGAAAATATTTCGTATTTTAAAAGGGGTAAAACAATCTTTTTTAAAAATAATGCGGTGCAGGAAGAAATTTGCTATGGTGCAGGCCAACTATATTTCGGATGTTAGCCCATCAGACCCAACTTCTTTGGTGCCGTCTCTGCCCAAATATTCAAGCTCTACGAGGTTTAGGAGTTCGGTTGGTGTGGCTTTGGGTGTTGTTAGCGTTGGGGTGGACTTGTTCTTCATTACTTGGGCTAGTTTTCTTATTAGTGGGCCTCTGTTGTGGATACACCCACTTGGTTTCTTGACAAGGCAGATTCTCCCTGCACCATATCATTTTTAACTAGCACCCAATCACACATAGTAAAAGTCCAATCTACCCTTAATAAATCATAGGAAAAGTCCAATTTATCCTTAATGAATCTTAAAATGTGATAGGCACCCAATCTTATGCATCCAACCCTATTCTTCTTCTTGTTCATTTGTGCTTGAAGCAGCAACTGCAGCCACCCTCAGCCACCGTCATCCACCGTCGTCTCTCTTGGTTTCCTTCACCATCAGTGAGCTTCATCATCGCTGGCAGAGCAGCAGCCGCCACCGTCAGCTTCTGAAGTCGGAGAATAAACCATCGTCAGAGAAAGGTACTCTGTCATGCCTACCGGATATTTTTATCCATAATTTACTATTACATTTCGGATATTTTTATCCGCAGTTCAGGACTGGGTTCCAGATATTTTTATCCGCAGTTGAGCACTTGACTTCCGGATTTTTTTATCCGCAGTTGTGGAAGAATGACTTCTGGATATTTTTATCCGCAGTTGAGCACTTGACTTCCGGATTTTTTTATCCGCAGTTGTGGAAGAATGGCTTCCGGATATTTTTATCCGTAGTGAGCACTTGA
>Ga0123342_1007563_pt1 | contig 14257 bp, 5 predicted proteins | sample Turbeawhitnodule_FD_89960 | JGI IMG/M metagenome (GOLD analysis project Ga0123342, IMG submission 89960) | Root nodule microbial communities of legume samples collected from Mexico - Turtle bean Mexico white nodule | ecosystem: Host-associated > Plants > Roots > Nodule | place: Mexico: Nepantla...
ATATATATATATATATATATATATATATATATATATATATATATATATATTAAATTTTATTATTTATATATTGGGTAGTAAGTTATGTAATGTTCAAAATTAATTTCTTTTCATCATTACGTGTTCTGTAAAATCATTACTTCCTAATATATAAACAATAAAAAATTATGATGTGGCAGAAGTCGTGCCAAGTTGGCACGACTTCAGTAGGACATGGTAGAAGTCGTGCCTAATTGGGACGACTTCTACATATGAAGTCGTCCCAATTAGGCATGACTTGCCTAAATTTGTAATTTTTTTTATAGGAACCCCATTTCGATAAAAACCAAAAATAATAACCCATCATGATAAAAAAAACCTAATAGAACCTCTATAATCAGTTTAATTTTGAAGTTTGAATTAAAAATTAAAAGCATCATTGAAGTGTTTATTACATTGTTTTAGAATTTTAATTTTTAACCATAAACTATATAATTTATTTATAGATATAATGTAAACTAAAACTATAAATATATCAATAATTATAAAAACTTACAATATATCTCTTCGTTTGATAATTTAACCGATTTTGCATATCCTTGTATTAATCCTTTACATTATTGAAGATTTTTCTATATAATTACAGTTGACAAAAGCATACGATAAAAAGTAGATAAAAAGTAAATGTATATTTATTGAAGGGTAATAATTATTATCTTTTGCAGAATAATTCATATTAGGTGGAAAACGTGTGATTGATTCCTTTGATCATGGTAGAGGAGAACCACCATGTGTTTCAAAGAAAATGTTCATCTTCAAAAAGCATGTGCAGTCGGTATGACAAGGATCTATCTAAAACCACTTGAAATCTTCTTTAGAAGTGCACATATTCCCTAAAGAGGACAATTACTAAAACCTTTTTTTTATTCCTTCGAACTCACTTTTTATTAGTTATTAATAAAATAAGTCTATTTAGCATTAAGTCCAATTTATCAGATTTCAGACCTGTTTCCGCCCTATTTGCTTCCTTTTGTGACGTGAATTCACATGCTAGCATGTGATATCTGTATGAACTAATTGAAGGAGATAAGAGAAGACAAAAGGTTATAACAACTGATTGAACGTAATTGCACAAAATTACAAAACTGATTTTATTCATTTTGATTCACTCAATCATATATATATAATAATTACAATTACTGGAAGCTATAAACTAGGAATACTAACCTGCCTATAAATTGACCATTAATGCAATATAACAATAAAATAATTTAAGAGTAATAAAATCTGAATTAATAACCAACAATATCTTAGACGTTAATACTCACTGCAACAACTTTCAATACTGTTTTCTGTGTTAAGAAGATTCCTTAACTTAGACTTTCTCTTTTCTCCTTTACCTTTTAACATAAAAAAGTTCATAAACTAAGTTCTATTTTACCAATCTTAACTTTAACGGAAAGAAATTTAGCTGAATTCAGGTTGGTCTTAGAGAGCATTCATTTGATAGTATTAATATTCATTCAAAAATATAATTTTTCCCTAAACACTCTTCCATACACATAAAACTTAAAATTAAATTTCAAATCACATAATTAAAAGACATAATGATTACACGCTATATTACAGCAAAACAGTAGTGCTGCATTTGTTTTTCCATTAAGTCCTTCGGTGTCAATCTAGGAAAGTGTGCAAACTTTAAAACAATGAAGCTAAGATAAGAAGTTGAAGTGACCGCATCTTCTTGTGTGGCTAGCTAATTGATCTGTGGTCCATTCCGAATTCTCTGTTTAATCATACCTTCGATAACAAATATAAAGTAATTAATTAATCATCATTCATCACCGAAATTAAAGGGAATCAATCTCAAAAGAAGGAGTTTTTGCAAGCCAGTGTGGGTAAGTTCAAAGAGAAAAGAACAATTGTAGAGTTAAATGACAAAGATATCTGACATTTTTTTTTCTTCTCCTTTATTAATAATATTCAGATAATAGAACATAAGGTGGTACTCTTCGCACGTTTATCATCATTGGTCTATACCATGAATATAAAAGGATAATTAAGATTGAGAAGAGAAAAATGGTTTGTCATTTTTAGATAAAAAAAAGTGGAATCATTATTGGACAACAAAAGCTAGTACGAAGATGTTGTGTCTTTAGGGACGCAGAATGAAAGAAAGATGCAGTTGGCGTAGAGACAAAGTAAAGAGACATTTTAGCCAATAGTGTTTAATATTGTACATCAGACATACACAACATGGCAGGTACGTAATGTGTGTGTATATATATATATGTATATGTGTGTGGGACAGTGTTATATACGGCTTCTGATTAGGAACACAAGGTGTTGCTTGCTGCAGTTGGCATGCATATACACATAATCGTGGAAAAACGATGGACACAAATGGAAAGAAAAAGGAGATAAACTTGTATAAAGGAACTTCAAATCACAAGGAAATGAAGAAAAATAAAAAGATAAATGCAATTATATATCCTGTTATGGTTCTAAACAGCTGTTGTAATTGCAATCTCGGTGAGAACTATTGAGCTTTTTGCTGTGATGGTTTTACTATTTTGCAGAGATGGAATATAGTAATTTGTGTAATTGAAATTCAAACGTTGGTTATGGTTCAATTGTTGACCACAGTGTAAAATCATACATCTAATATATATAATAAAGAAAGTAAGAGACAAGAGTAGTTCTTTGAGAGTGATGAATATAATATTAATGATCATGTAATAAATGGAAAGGCTAGTGCAGAAAGCTTTGGATTTGTAGGGTATGGGAAATTGGATTCCTTTCTTATTTTGGGGTGTGGTTTCATCTGACAGCTATTGTTCCTATTTTCAACCTTTAACACATTAATAATGGCAAACACTCCCGTAAGCACCTTTATGTTACATCTTTCCCTTTTTCTGTGCCAAAAACAGAAAAAATATTAAAACTACAAAGAAACCCATTGTGGTCCCATTACAGTACTGCGTTACACGTTGACATGAAGAGGATGTTAATGTGATGATCATATATCAACCTGCATTATTGCGTTTCAACTGCACTTTCTAGGGCATTCACTATCAACTTTTGGAGAGGACCCAGAAACTATTGAAATTTATAGAAACTTATAAGATGAAAAAAAAAACTATATTATAGAGAAAAGTATAAATTTAAACACAAATATATATTAAAAGCTTAAATATAATGTATAAATTTAATTTAACATTAATATAAAATAAAAAATTCAATAACAAAAAAATAAATGTTGTAGTTATCTTGATCAAGGTGATTAAGATTGACCTATGGAACAGTTTTACAAGTGCGTAAAGATCTTGTACGGTTCAAGATCTAGTAGTTGTATTTTGCCTTATAGAGTGCATGTAAAAACTTTAATTTAGTAGATTGAATTTATTAGTGTGATTAGACATCAACATGTAACCATCTTTGGAAGGTGACTCACTAAAAAAAATCATATTTATTGAGGGATTTTTATCTATAAATCTGAATTTGTAGTAAATTCAGTATTATCTACAAATACGATTCTAAATCTGTAGATGAATTTAGCATTATCTAAAATATATTATCCATAAATATACATTCGTAGATAAATTTAGCATTACCTACAGATTATTATTCACGGATCTGTATCCACAAATTTTACGCAGAAATCTATATTCGTAAGTAAATTCAATATTATTATTAACATAAATATTTTTATTAATAATATTAATATGTATATCTATATTATTATTATAATATTAATAATATTTACAATATTAAGAATATAAATACTCTTAATAGTTATAATAATATGAATAATATTAATCATAATAATTATATGGGTAGAATTAATAATAATATTATAATATAATTAATTATAATTAATAATCATAACTAACTAATATTCATAAATAATAATCATAAATAATAATTATAAATAATAATTGTAAATAATAAGAAAATATAAAAAGAATAGTGAAAAAAAAAATAAAGAAAGATATGCAATATTAAATATTACTTTTTGGATTTACCCACGAACGAGATTATAGGTATTAGCAACAAACTTAAGTTGGTGGATATTACTTACAGACTAAAGTTAGTGAATATTACCTACGGACTAGAGTTAGTAAGTATTACCTACAAACTCAAGGTGGTGAATATTATCTACAAATTAGAGTTGGTAGATAAGCATATTATTAATATTATAAAATTAATAATATTAATAGTATGAATAATAATATTATTAATAATATTAATGGTATTAATAATATTGGTAATATTAATGACATTAATTAATATTAATAATAATTAATAATAATGTTAAAGCTTCTTTAGTCTGTAGTTTTTTATAACATTAATAATAATTATGATAATATATATAATAATTATAAATAGTAATCGAAAATAAAAGTAAATAAAAATAATAATTAAAAAAGTTAAAAATAAAATATGTAGGTTTACTTATAAATTTATTTACGGTCAAAGGTTGCTGAGTAACTTACTATTATTTTTACCTACAAATTTTGGATGTTACTTACAAATTTCTTCCGTAAATAAATCGAATTTTTTTTTTTATATATCTTACTATTTCAATACTTATTTATGTTAAATATAAAGAAATTGGTAATACATTTCAAAACCTTTATCCAAACTTTTTTTCTTGATTTAATTGATTAAAATAAAATTTTAAATTTAGTTTCTATTTTTGTAAGAGTGATTAAAAGTTTTAAAAGTTCAATTTATTTCTTTAACTCAACCTACATAAAGCTTTGTACATTCATGTTAGTTAGAACATTTAATTGGTCAATAAAATTATTTGTAATTTGCATTGAAAAACTAGAGTCAGCTTAGGAGTGAACTAGTATTATACAAATAGTGTTTATTTTTATAAATTTTTTAGATAACTTCGCTTAATTGTCTAATTGGATTATTCATCTTCAAATCTTTAATATATTTTTAGCTCTCTTTAAATCTCCTCTATAAAGCTAACATTTTTTTCATCTGTATACGTGTATGCACATTAGAATTTCATAATATAAAAATATTAATAATCTACATGTGTTAGAATTTTATGTAATAAAAAACTATTAACAATTTATAACCTACTTGATTTGCATGAATTTTTTATTTTTTATTTTTTGCGTTATTCTAGTTTTGTTTTCTTCCATTAATATCTTAATTCAAATTAATTTCAATTATTAATAATTATTAAAAATATAATTAATTTCTTCAAGACCATCCTATGATAACTACTTTCATAGTTTCATTAATAACAATTAAAAAAAAATGTGGTAGTTCTAATCCAATTCATCCTCATTATGACATGGGCTTCATTCGTGACAGAAATAGGCACATTAATTCAAACTGGCACCCGATCATAGATTTGAAAAGATAAAAGTGCCTTTAATGAATTTTAGATTAGGTCAAGTGATGAATGTGCACCCAATGGAATTACAGACCCGCACCCAACCCTCACTTCTTCACTCAACCCACAATCGCAACTCATCTGCACCATCTTCCTCTAGGTTTTCGTAGGGAAGCACAGCACAGCCCTTTCGTTCCGTTTGATTTCGGCGGCAGAGCATCAGCTGCGACGGCGAAGGAGTCCTTGAACGGAGAGGAAGCCCGGGGCGAACATCGGAGAAGACAAGGTAAGTGACTTGCAGATATTTTTGTTCGGAATTATACTTTGACTTATGGATAAATTTATGCGTAATCATAGTTTGTGCCTTCCGGATATTTTTGTGCATAAGTCAAATTTGACTTGCGGATGTTTTTATCCAGTATATGTAATTGTTGTGCGGAAGTGATATTTGACTTGTGGATAAAAAACAACTATGGATATGGATATCCATAATTAAAAAAACAACTACGGATATGGATATCCATAACTCAAAAAACAACTACGGATATTTAAATCCATAATACAAAACGAAATGCAGGATAATTATATCCGTAATGTAGTGATATGGTGCATAAAATGTTACTGACTTACGGAAGCTTGCATCCGTAAGGTTAAAATGAGACTTCCGAATTTTGGTATCCATCTCTACCTGAGCTCGAACAAAATGCCATAAAAAAGCGTAAATCTGATATTACCTCACAACAATGTCAAAGTGCAAACAACCCCCTCCACCACCATCGTAAATCCACCTCCAACGCAACTCAAAGAACCACCAAAGATGAAAACGAACTTTCTCCGCACCCTTCACAGCTTTTCAAAATAAACCTTCACAGCTTTTCAAACTAAAGAAGACAAGGGCATAGTTGAATTTTGAAAACTTCGTCGGGTGCAGGAAGCAAATGATCGGGTGCAGGAAGTAATTGCCCAGAAAATATCTGCATTTAATTTGGGCCTAAAATTTGGATTACATTTTATTAGGTTTGGCGATTTTTTCTTGCATTTTCATGTTTTCTTCCTGCACCTTCATAAAATACGTGAAATGATAACTTTGCTTTTTCTTCATTGATACCCGTCTTTCTTTTTTTAGGATTCTAAAATTTAAATTTTAGAATTTGGAATATAATTTTTTTTTAAAATTTAGAGTTTGAAATGTATTTTCTAATTCAAAAATATCTTCTGAACTTTAAATTCCCAAATTTGAAAGGTTGAACTCAAAAAACACATTCCAAACTATATTATGAATTTTAGAGTTTAAAAGGTGTACGATAATTATACAATTTAAAAATGAAAAGAAAACAATCCAGCAACTTTTTAGAATTAAAAGATTTATGGAGGTGTACGCATAAACTATGGAGTAAAGGAAGAAATTACTTAACTTTTACATCTTATGTCCAAAAAAAATTTACATTTTATTATAATGGTTTAACTTTGCTACTATGTGTAGTTAATGTATTTGCATATTAAAATAAATTACATTTTCATAATTTATTTTTTCGATCATGCTGAACTTTCTAGAAAAAAATATCAATATCTAAAATTACTGTTTTGCTACATGGTTATCACATTATATTAGTGGGTGCCCAGAAAAAGTCTAATTCAATTAAAAAAAAAATGTAAAAGGATTAAGTTGGGGTGAAAATTTTCCAAATGTTTAATGTTTGAAGTTAATTATAATGACTACAAATAAACGTGTCAAATTGATGAGATTATGATCTTACAAAAAGAAATCTGAAAGAATAAAAACAAAAATCAATTAACAAATGGCAATAAAAAAAACATTAAATAATGTTAGAATTAACTCTAAATGTTCCACAAATCATAGGATTTGTGTGAAACTTGATATGTTATTAAACTAATATGAACTATTACAGAAAATGAAATAGATTAAAGTATTAAATTGGAGGTAAAAAAAATTGTTTCTCACAGTGAACAAGTTCTGAGAAATTGTTGTTGCAGTGAAACAAAGATGAAATAAAGAAATGAATGATTGATTAAAATGTTTTGATGAATGCTTTTCTCCATTCCATTGCTTCCTTATTACCTCTTCTCCATTCCCCTTCTTCCTTGTCTTCCAACATTGTGTGTACAATGGCCTGCACATAATCCACATCACACTTAATCTTCACCAAATTCATGTCAAACAAAACTTGTTCTAACTCTTAACAAGTTAATTCATCTTCCAAACTTTTTTTGTGATTCAAATTGAAAAATTGAATTGAGATTGGAAGTGATTCATGACTAACCTTGTAAAGTATCAGTTGAGATATCCAGGGTTTAACCACTTTAATCTCAAAGGCATCAGATTCGTGAAGTTTCAATATTTCATCATACTTCTGAGATAGATAAAAAGAAATCTTTAACTAGAAGTTTGTATAAAATGTAACAGAGTGAAGATATATGTTAATTAGGGAAGAAATTAACTAACCTCTTTAGTGTTTAACTTCTTAGGCTTCTTACACTCTTTACCTTTCTTACACTCATTACAGTTCTTACAGTCAAATATGTCAGAATAAGTACGAAGCAGTTCGTCCATTTGCTCGCCAAGCACTGTTCGGGCTTCCTCCAACTTTTCCTACGCAATCAACTCAGATTCAAACTATTTTATCTTTGGACAATTTTTTTTTAAAATATATACAATTTTACTGAGAATTGTAACATGGTTTTGTATAAAATTTTTGGATTGTACATGTGTCTTTATTCTTTCTTTTTTCAATATTTCGTTTTCTGTGCAAATATTTTTATTTTGTATCATATAACATTAAAGTACTGTAAAATTGTACACTAAAATATAACATATATATATATATATATATATATATATATATATATATATATATATATATATATATATATATAACACAAATTAAAAATTATGGAACAGACAAATTATATATGAACTTTTTTAAAATTTATGCATAAAAACTTTAATTAATAAAAATATTTTATTTTTAGTTTTTATTCTTTCTCTCTTAAAAAATTATGATAAAAATCGTTAGAAGTTATAACTACTTTTATTTATATTAAAAATATTTTTTACTTTTCTTAGCATACTTTTTACTTTTATTTCTCTCTATGTAAAATATTTAAAAAAATAAGTAAATATAAAACTAACACTAAATATTTATAAATTGATAAATAAAAAAACTGTTGAGTGTAATTTTACTAAAAAAATAAGTAAATATAAAACTAACACTAAATATTTATAAATTGATAAATAAAAAAATTGTTGAGTGTAATTTTACCACACAAAAAAAATCACTATATCAATCAAATTTTGAGACAAAAAATAATTAATAATAAATTAAATATTATTTTAGAAACTAAAAAATTATTAGTATTTAAATGATTTCTATTATTAATACAAATTTATAGAATAATTTATAAAGTGGTATTTAGAATAACTATCAAAATTTTATCTGTACTTTTATTTTAACTTAATCTCTACCAGACTAATAGATGACTAATTTAAAACATAGAGTATCTATAATTTTGATAGCTGATTAGATATTAATTTAAAAATTATTTTATAAATTTATATTAACAATAGAAACTACTTTAAATATTAAGAATTTTTTATTTTATAAAATAGTCTTTAATTTAATCAATATAATAACTAATAATTTTGATTTTTAAAATTAGTTTCTATTATTAATTTTATTTTAGTGTTTATGAATGAAAAGGTGATTTTTCCTTATAGTATACTGTTTATTTAAATATAAACAAATCAATTAATTTTTATAATAATAATTAAAAAATATAAGGTGTAAATTAGTTTTTCATTAGTTCATACCTGAATTATGAAAACTTCTACCAAAGCCACTCCAAGGTTCTGTACTTCCTCTGGGTAATTATTCTTCTTGCACTTCTCGTATTGTTCTTTCAGTGTTTTCAGTGCTTTACCTCCGTTATCAGATTTGCTTTGACCAATAGCAATCGACTGAAAATAACAAAGAGGCAAGGCATGTTGAATAAAAAATGATTAGCTAATAATTATCTTCATTCTTTTAAATGCAGCATCAACCTTTTGGTGTTTCACTTCATTATTCAGAACAAAATCTAGAACTATAGTATTATATTATAGCAGAAGAAGAAAACCTTAAGGGTGTTAACTTGTTCTTTGCTAGGTCTATCATCACTAAACTTGGAAGGGATAATCTCATTCTGATGAGTTGCATCATCTTCTGCATCTTCTTCATCTTTCATTATTTTCAACAATGACTCAAGAGCCGTCTTTCCACGGCCATCAAGCATAGATGAATCAAATTTTCCTGATTGTTGACAAGCATGAGCAGTGATGAGTTTTGGATTCATCTTAAAGTTAAACAATCCAAGAACACATGCCAGCACAAGAGAAGCTCCTGTCACCCCTCTCAAAATTTTGCTGCCTCTTCCCTCGTTCTGGGAGGAGGGCTGAGAGAATCTTCCAAGTATGCAATTTGCATGCCCTGATGAACGTGTAACTGGGTGTCTGGTGGTGGAAAATTGAGGGGCACAAAGAGGTGTGGCATGGTTAAACCTGAGATGAAATCTGGTGGAGCCTGCACCTTGAAATCCTTTGGAGCTGTAGGGAAAGGGACAGTAACGTAGGGAAATAGCAGATTCCATCTGATGGAAATGATTGAAGGACAAATTCTGTATAATTAGCAGCATATGTGTCAACAAGTGTACTACAACAAGTATTTATAAAATGCGTGAGAATGAAATAAGTGCATCCATGGTAAAGAAAAGTTTGAAGGGAGGTATCTATTTTGTGTTTTGAAAGAAAGCTGAGAAAAATGGGTGGGTACGTATAATTTCTTTGCTTCTTTTTACACATTAGCCAAGAACCACGTTTTTTCACTTTACTAGCCCCACCTTGCTAATCAGAACATATCTTTGCTTAAAACAAGGGAATTACTGTGGACACAAAATTTGAATTTCTTTGCCTAACTACCAGGCCTAGAATAGCATCAGAATGTTTGCATCACACTTCACAAACTTTTTATATTTCGTCTTTAACTTGCTGCTTATTGACTTGTGAGGAATACTCATTTAACTAAAACTTGTTCTTTGTCGCATTGGAAAAAGGAAAAGGTTCGACTGGAAGAAAAGCTAGCTTCTGTATATGGAGATTTTGGTGAAAGAATTGTAGGAATATGGATCTGAGTGAAGCTTCAAGCTTAAATAGGTTGGAGGTTTTCCTAGGTTTATGTGGAGGTTTCCCTGGGTTTACTACATAGATAAACGAAATCCAACAACACATGGATGTTCAGATTCTTCTAGAGGCTTTTACTTGATTAGGATAATCTTGATTTCAAGAATTTTAGGTTGTGAGCCAAATTCTGAGGTATTGAAGTGTTCATTGATAACCAGAGACAACTTTGAATTAAAAGCACCACCATCTTTGGAAAAAAAAAGCTGCCAAAGAAAAATTGGCAATACTAGCTAAAGCATCAGATTCAACAAGAAAATCATGCCAGAATCAAAACTTGGTAGAGGAAAAGCTAGTGTACTAGAAGTTTTTTTATTTTTAGCCTTTGATTCTTTGGTAACGTTAGTCATTTTATATTATATATGACAAGCAAATTTTAATAGTAACACTATAAGAAAAACATGAAATACAAACCAACTTTAGAGACTATTTTAGAAACTAAAAAAAAATGGTTTCTAAATTAGTTTTTATTATTGTTAAATAGTTTTTAAATTGGTATCTAATTACCTACCAAGGTTTTAACTACCAATTATTTAGTTTCTAAATTTGGTAACAAAAATTTTGGTTACTCTCTTAAAACGTCTAACATGTGTCTATTGGTGACTCTTGGATTCCAAAATTCGAAGAGAATCAGATAAATTTTATGATCTAAAACTTTTACAGAATAGAGTTATTTATTTCTTCTTCTATTCTTTTAGTCTTTCTCTTGTGAATCTTTCTTGAGATTTTTTATAGATTTCATCTTCTTTATTTTTCTTTGTCGTGCTTCTTGTTTTTATTCCTATTTGTTCTTCTTCTCCATCCTTAACAAGCTCTTCCTTGTCCTTATTTACATCAGGTCCTTATTCCTCTTTTTGCTACTATTGTCAGATAGAAGTTTAAACTCCAATGTAGATTTTTACTTTCAACCACTGAAGCCAAGTAAGTGGCAATCTCATAAGCAACTAAAGAGTTTATTGTTGCAAGCGACATAAATCGTCACGTGAAAGAAGCGAGGTAGGTCAAGTAACAATGAAATCGTAACATTTGGGTTACGCTCTTAAGTAGAAAGAGTTGTCTCTTAACTATCAATTATAACTTTTGTCTTAGTGGTAAACGCTTAATCCAACAATTGGTGTCATAGTCAAGTTATAATTTTGGGGCAATTATTGAAGAAAATTGTTGTAAGGGGCATCAATTGTCCCATGGAGGAGGTCAAAAGTTAAGTCACAATTGAATTAAGATGTTTAGGCGGCTATACTCTTAAGTAGAAAGAGTTATACCCTAACTATCATCTATAATTTTTTATCAAGTGGTAAGTACTTGATCCAACAAATATGGATGAAGAACCTTCTCAAATAATTAGGAAAGGGGCAAGATTATTCTCTATTATTTAATGACAATATGTCTTGCTAAAAATTCAATCCTTCATTCTAGATGCAAGCACATTAAATTGAAGTATCATTTTATGAAAAACTTGATAATTGATGGAGATTTGTTGTTGTTGAAGATTTCATGATCAAAGAATCCAATTGATATGTTGACCAAGACTATCACAACAAATAAGTTAAGGTTTTGTATTTGTCTTAACTATCCTTAGGATAATTGATTATAAAGGCACTACACTAGGTGATGATAATCAAACTCCAAAAGGGAGAATTACTAGTAATTTAAAGTTTGGTTGTAGACCCACATAGTATAATATTGAGGGATATTTTTTTTCTATGTTGGTATATAAGCAACACATGATAAAAAAAAAAATAAGCATACCAAAATCAAATATTTTCTAATATAGTTTCGTGTTGAACCATGTTATGTTCTTCTATGATTTTAACACGTAATGTGTATACTTATATCTTCAACATTATGTGTTGAACCACGTTATGTTCTTCTATGATTTCTTTTCTCTCTCATCTCTTTTTGTTGCTCTACTCCTAATACCTTTAAATTATAATAAAATCTAGAGTAAATAGTCGGTTCAATACAATAAATATTTACATATTTCACTTTTAGTATGATAAAAAAGAAGTTACGGTTTTAACAACTTTAATTCTATTAGTTTTGTTTTACTATATTACATGTTTTTTTCTTTAGTAATTGACATATGTGTTTATTAAAAGGAAAATTAATCTTAATATGTAATTAACTTTGACTAAACATTTTAAATTTTACAAAAAGTAAGAAACTCTCTTCAAGGTTAATTGCAAATTAATTTTAATATTTTTTTAATAAACACAAATAACAAGTAATAAATACTAAATAGACTTCAATGATAAAATGTAGAATGTTTGATTAGATAATAAGACTATATGAAGTTGTTGTGAATGGAATCCTCTTGATATTGACATATATGGAGTGATTGAAAGCACCAAGAACACTCACCCGACCATAATCCGCATAACTGATTTAGCTACATATCGTTTCTACAATCATGGAATTGAATGAATAAACTTCATTCTCAGTAAAAACTACTTTCATTCAGGAATCAAATACCAGTTCTAAAACCCTGTTCTAAGCAATACCACTTTGAGTAAACTAATTTGAGATGGAGGAAATTTTAATTCTACTTTTAAAACTTGTTTTAAGAAATACCACTTTTTTTAAGTAGTTAAAAGGTTTGATCCATTCGATTCCTATAGTTTGGTGAATGTATAATTTTAGTTTCTGTAAACAAAATTAATTGCATATGTGATTATTTACTTTTTAAATTAAGTAATTTGTTCTAATATGATACATTTTTTTGCTTAAATCCACTTTTTTTGTTTTTATAGATTTTCAAATATGTGATTTGTGTCAATGTCAAAAATTTAATTGTATATTTAATTATTAGATTTTATTAAATTAAACAATTTTAATTCATTATTAATATTTTTCAATTTGATGACAATTTTGTTTACGTAAAATATTAATAATAATGTTCGATTATAAGTTTTAATATTGTTATCACGAAACGTGTGTTAGTATTTTTTTAGTAATTAGATGATATATTATCTTGGACTAAAATTGCTTAATTTTGAAAAGTCGTACTATTGAAATTTTATGGGCACCAAAATTTCACATTGACAAGAGTATGGGATAAAAATTAAAGAAAAAAGTACAAAATTTCTATATTTTTTTTTTCTTCTTTTAGCTGTGTTATTCTCTAAAGGTATAGTTTTTATAAACTACAAAAAGAAAACAAAATTAAGTACTCTTAAGTCAAGCACAAACATTTCAATTAAATTAATAAATAAATGCATGTACACTTTTATTTATTTATATCATTGTCAACAATATTACAATAAAATTACTAAATAAAAATAAAAAATATTTAGTTTCTATTATAACTAAATTAAAAATCATTTTAAAGATTAAAAAAAGTTATTAGTTTCTATTATTGATAAATAATTTTTAAATTAGTATCTAATTAGCTACCAGGTTTTAACTACCAATTATTTAGATTCTAAATTTGGTAGAAAAATCTTAATAGCTAATTAGAAACTAATTTAGAAACTATTTATCAATAATAGAAACTAATTTAGAAATCAGAAAAAAAAATATTTAAAATGATCTCTAATTTAGTTAATATAACAACTATTTTTTTTCTTCTAAAATTGATTTTTATTCAATGATTTGCTTGGAGTAAAAATGCGCAGATGTGTGCATTTTGAAAAGAGACCTACCTAACAACTTGCTGATAAAAAAAAAAAAAAAAAAAACAACCTAAAAAA
>Ga0123342_1007564_pt1 | contig 14255 bp, 13 predicted proteins | sample Turbeawhitnodule_FD_89960 | JGI IMG/M metagenome (GOLD analysis project Ga0123342, IMG submission 89960) | Root nodule microbial communities of legume samples collected from Mexico - Turtle bean Mexico white nodule | ecosystem: Host-associated > Plants > Roots > Nodule | place: Mexico: Nepantla...
CTCCCTCATAATGTTAGATACATAGGTCGGGAAACGACCCATAAATGATCAAACATCGGGCTAGGCCCATGACCCAACAGTTTGGATCCCAATCCGAAACTAAACGACCACATCATTTCACATCAATAACACTTGTTAAAATAAAATAAGAGAAAACAAAGTCATTACATGCTTTTATGGAACGATTCGTCAAGGTGACATTCAACATAAAAAACTTTGGTCCTAAGTAGTCATGCACCACATAGTCACCACCCTAAATTGGGATCATTTTCCTATAGCTTATGTAAAAACCATCATCTAATGTGAACGAGCTAAGGTAGAGAGTCACAAAGTTCATGCAATTGAAAGAGTTGAAAGAATTTTGTAATTAGATTCGAGCTAAGTCTGTGATCGAGAAAAAGATTAAGGATTGAGACTAGTCTCAATAGTTCTTATAAAATCGGTTACCAAAAGAGTCGACTCGTAAACCTTGCTTCAAGTACTACACCCTATTAAACACAAGGTCTTTCAAAGTGATCTTCTTATTGTCAAGCAAAAAAAAAACAAAAAACTATTGTCCTAACAATCCCGACCTTCTAAGACTTAACTTTTCATCAATAATTATCTTCTTATTGTCAAGCAAAAAAAAAAACAAAAAACTATTGTCCTAACAATCCCGACCTTCTAAGACTTAACTTTTCATCAATAATTATGTTGTATTTTTGTAGTATGTGATTAACATACAAAAAATCATTTACTTTATACACATATTTTAATTCAAGTATGAATTTATCCTTTTACTTCTTCATTTTATGTTTATTTAAATTTAAATTATTATTAATATTATTAACTTAAATTAAAAAATTATAAAAACTTCATTGTTAAAATTTTCACATTTATAATCTTTTTCAAAATATAAAAATGAATATCCTTGTCATTTTTACCAAACACAAATTTTATCTATCCATATCTTTTATATGGTACAAATATACTTACACAATAGAAACAAAATTAATTTTTTATTAATTTCTAAAGTACAAAATTAATTTTATTATTGAATAAATTAATTAAATATCATTTAGGTTTTTTACATTTTAATTACTTAATTTAATTATTTCTAAATTTTTTTATTTTCAGTTTTCTTATTATAGATAAATCAATATTAATATTTAATAATTATTTTATACAGAACTAAATAATTATTACATTTAATTATTTTAATAAATATAATAATCAATTAAATTATTATATTTCTTATATTTATGTTTACATTTTAAAACAATAAAAATTTCAAATTGGATTTCGGAAACCAAAATGGTGAAGCCAATTACTTTGTGACTTCAACAATTTTATTTATGTTCTTTCATTGGAACGAGGACATGAGATTTTCATTATAAATTTAAGTGGATACTTTTCTATTTCCCATTTAATCTAATTTATTTATTTAGTTTTTGGTCAAAATTGTAGATATTTGATAACAATCACTTTATAACAGTTATTATTCTAAATATTTGTTTTTTCTTATTTCTAAAATATTTAAAAACAAAAAGGGCAAAAAGTTTAGAAATTGGCGTCGCCCGGACTCGAACCGGAGACCTTCAGTGTGTTAGACTGACGTGATAACCAACTACACCACGACACCTTTTTTGTTTTCCGAAGATCTTTTATGAAATATATAATACTTAATTTTTCTGTGAAAAGATAAATAAGAGTGGATGGCTTATAAATGTAGTTATAAAATAAAATAATAAGAAAATATTAATTTAAAGATAATTATAGGAGTAAAGTTGAATATTAAAACATGTGCAGTAAATAGTGATATTATATTTATAGATGATATTTGGTCAATTCTAAAACTACAACTTAATCCATAAAATTACAACAATATGACTGACTGAATTTAGGATAAGCTGATTAAATTCATCGCTTTAGAACTTCTAAAAATTATTATATTTACTAGTAATACTTTTTGAAACATAAAAAGCATTAATAAATAATGGTAGAGAAACATTTTTGGTGAGCCCAATATAATATATTTATAGCAAAAACCTATCAATATGTTTTCTCGAAAAAATATTTATTTATCTTTTTTTAAAAAAAATTATTCTCGGCTTTTACTTCCTCCATCTCCCACTCAATCACCTTAATAAATGACATAAATGCTCTCAAAGATTTATAAATAAAAGTTAGGTTTTTCATTTCCTCCTTCTCTCTATCTTTGTTGCATTTTTTCCATTAGGCTATGATGTATGGTTGACTTTGCTTGAGATATAGCACTTATGTTTGGTTGATGATTTTCATTCGTTTTTAGTTGGTTTTTTTTTTTTATAATCATTGACACCACTTTCATACGTAGATATTGTTGAAAAAGTTGGAGGTTCACTTTTTTTTTTTTTACTTTCTAGAAAGAGTTATTCAAAAAATTTCAGAATTTTGATTATTGAAAAGGAGGAGGGGTGCATAATGTGATTAGTTTCTAAATTAGGTTTTCAGAATATGTTTCTTGATTAAAGTCTCTGGAACATTTTTTTTTAATAAATATTATAAAAATATGGTTTTTCTTCTTCTCATGTATTGTTTTAGTTGTTAAATATTAATTTTGATTACATATATGCATCGTGACATTGGAAGAACTAAGGACTTTTTTTTTTTCCACCTTTTGAGTTTAAAGATGTCATATATGAATATACAATTTTTTACAACTTATTCTTGGTGTTAACCTTACCAACAATGTCAACCTCCTTAAAACAATTTAAGATGACATCAAATTCTGGATGGATTGACAATTATGTTGAACATTCATAGGATGAAATATCCAAAAAGCTTAATTGTGTCCATATCACATGCAATAATTATAGTGGTATGCTACCTAAACCAAATGAAGTCAAATCACAAGTCCAAGGAAGACCATGAAAAGTATAACTTGTAGTAAACGAGGCTTTAAACACAAATAAAATTGATTTCCTGAAGTGTGAGTGATCACTATTCGTAATAAGGACTTATCCGTGGTATATTGCGTAAGTCCCCCAGGATACAACAGGAACTTTTTAAACATTTCTGAGGACCAAAACTAGTAAGTTACTCTTAAAAGAGTAAAAACTCAATAAACCCAGAAAAAATAATTATAAAGTAAAAGAATAATTCAAGAGAGAGAAAGAAGAAGATGAAAAGGTGAGTGAAGGTTCTCAAGATTCCGCAAGACCAACAATGCGGAGGCGTGAAGGTTACTGGTCGTGCGGCCACGATTCCTGGGTGGAAGGGTAACAACACGCGAAAATCTCGGTGTAGATCCAGTCTCCGCTGCACTTCCGAGATCTCCTCCAACGATAACAAATATTGCTAGGGTTTTCTCACACACTCTGTTTTTTCGTTTCTACACACACTCTATTTTTCATGTCGCAATATTTACGGTTTTACAACAATCCCCCACATATTGCAAAGGATAAAACATAAAAATAAAGAAAGAAAAAGATTTTGGGTTCATCTAAGATGTAAAGCATCAGATATGGTATAACAAACTATATGAATCAATCTTAGATTAATGAACTTAACACATGGTGTAGCTGGTATAGCAAGCTATATGAACCAAGACACTTAGTATGTGTTAGAGGTTTATCAATCACAATACACCCCCACATTACTTGTTGTTATTGCTGTGTTACGCTACTAGGCCATGCGTGTGCCTGATATTCATGAGTGCTATAGAGATCTTGCCAAGATCTCATGCAAGCGGCCCCACTTGACACTCATATAAGTGATTTCATCAAGTGTATGCTGCAAATCATACACCACCCATAATGGATATGAAAATCATTAAAAACTTTGTAAATCGTTAAAACTCTTTTACCTCAGAATTTTAACCACAAAGTTTATTCTCTCGATAATGCAGTATCTAGCACTTTCACAAGAATGGAAAAAGTTTATCTTAAATCAATATTAGTGCTAGTAGAACTAACAAGTGACTTGTTTTTACCCATATGAACCTTATTTATAGGATTTTCAATCACAAAGGTTGGGTTTCCATCACTTGTTTGTTTTCAAACGACTTAAGTCTCATTCCCCTCGATGTTTCTAAAATCAGTTTTTTCCCTAGGGGTTTTGTGAGAGGATCTGCCAAATTCCGTTCTAACTTAACATAGTCAATAGAAATCGTTCGACTCTTTAATAGCTGTTTCACTAAATTATGTCTCAATTGTATATGTTTGTTCTTTCCATTGAAAGTTTTATTTTTAGTTATAGCTATTGCCGATTGACAATCACAATGCATTGATACAGATGGAGTTGGTTTCATTCCTAATGGAATGTTTGTTAAGAAGTTATTCAACCACTCAGCTTCACTACTAGCCATCTCGAGAGCAACAAACTCAGATTCCATTATTGATCTTGCAATAATAGTTTGTCTGGCTGATCTCCATGTAACTGCACCACCCCCAAGTGTAATACATAACCACTAGTGGACTTTGTCTCATCTGAATCAGAGATCCAATTAGCATCATTGTACCCTTCTAGCACAACGGAAAATCCACTATATTCAATGGCATTATCCATTGTGCCTCTCAAGTATTTCATGAGTCTTGCAAGCACATCCCAATGATTCTGACTAGGACATTGAGTGTATCTACTAAGTCTAGCTACTGCATAAGCAATATCTGGTCTAGAAAAGCTCATTAAATGCAATAACCCAATTATCTGGGCATAGTGAGTTTGAGAAATATATTTTCCTTTGTTAATTTAGAGTTAGCATCATAAGGGGTGTTTATTAACTTAAAGTCATAGTAATCAAACTTCTTAAGAAGTTTCTCAGTGTATTTTTCTTGGGATAGTAATATACTATCTCCCTTCCTTACAATTTTAACTCATAGAATCACACTTGTTTCACCCATGTCTTTCATCTCAAACTTAGATCCAAGAAATATTTTTGTTATAAAAACAATATCATTACATGTACCAAAAATTAGCATGTCATCCACATACAAATATATAATGACACATTCACCATTTTCGGATCTAGAATACACACATTTATCAGCATCATTGGTAGAAAAACCTTCACAAAGTAAAACATTATCAAGTTTTTCATGCCATTGTTTTGGTGCTTGTTTCAAACCATACAAAGATTTAAAAAGTTTGCATACTTTTTTCTTTTGACCTGGAGCTACACATCCTTCAGGTTGAGTCATGTAAATTTCCTTTTCTAGTTCACCATTCAAAAAGGTCGTTTTAACATCCATTTGCTGAATTACTAACTTATGGATAGATGTTAGGGTTAGTAACACACGAATAGAGGAAATCCTAATAACAGGGGCAAAAGTATCAAAGTAATCTATGTTATGTTTTTGAGTAAAACCTTTAACAACTAATCTTGCCTTATATTTCTCTATGGATCCATCAGGGTGGTACTTCTTCTTAAAGATCGACTTACAACCAATGGGTTTTGCTTCTTTAGGCAAATCTACTAAGATCCACGTATTATTTTTCTTAATTGAATCAAGCTCGGTTTTAATAGCCTTATCCCAATGTTTAGCATCAGGAGCACTAGTAACTTCTAAAAAATGGATCATTTTCAACTAGATAAGTGTAAAAGTCATCTCCAAATGAGGTTTCCTTTCTCTGTCTTTTACTTCTCCTAACATCCTCACTCATGGCATCACTAGCACTATGTATAGGTTGTTCGGATGTACACTACTCTTTAGAGGAAAGATATGTTCAAAGAACTCAACATTTTTCGTCTCTACTATAGTGTTACGTTCAATTATATCACTATTAAGAATTAGAAACCTACAAGCAACACTATGTTCTGCATATCCTAAGAACATGCAATCAGATGTTTTAGAGCCTATTTTCCTTTTCTTAGGATCAAGTAACATTACTTTAGAGGTGAATACGCTAGAGTTACTTCATGAATAATACCTTCTTTAACATAATAATCATTAAATAAAACATATTCACCACCTCTATCTGATTTAATTCTTTTAATTTTCTTATTCAATTGATTTTCTACTTCCGCTTTATAAGTTAAGAACATGTGAAAAGCTTAATCCTTATGTTTAATTAAATACACTTTGGTGTATCTAGAAAATCATCTATAAATGTTACAAAATAATTTTTACCACCTCTAGACATGGTTTGTTTAAATATGAGAGATCGGTATGAATTAAACTAAGAAGTTCAGCTTGACGTTCTACAGAGTGACATGTTTTCTTCATTACTTTAGATTCTACACATATATCACATTTACTATTTTGTTTGTCATGCATGTTCATAAATCCTAGTCGTTGCAATTTCATAACATACGAATAATTCACATGTCCTAATCTAGCATGTCATATATCATACAAATCAACAATATAAGCAGAAGATTCAGATTCATTCATAACTTAAAAAATGTTCAATACAAAAAGACCTTGATCACAATATCCCTTCCCCACAAAAACATTTTTTTTTGTCATAACAATCTTGTCAGATTCAAATGACTCTTTAACCCCAACTTTGCTTAACAATGCTACAAAGATCAAATTAACTCTAATCGATGGCACATGTAGCACATCACTCAAAGTTAGAGTTTTACCAGATGTGAGTTTCAGAAGAACCTTTCCTTTTCCTAGGACAGTAGTTGTCTTGGAGTCACCGAGATAAACTTGTTCTTCTCCATCCCCCACGCTTGTGTAGGAGGTAAACACATTTCTGTTTGCACAAATGTGTCTAGTAGCCCCAGAGTCTACCACTCATTTGCTCATATTTGTCATAAGATTTACTTGAGAAACGACTGCCACAATTGTATCTTTCCCTTCGACTAGATTTGCCTTAGGAGGATAGTCGTTTTTGGCCCTATGTCTGCACTGAGGTGCATGATGACCTGACTTTCCACAAACAAAGTAATTACCCTTTTTCTTGAAAGTGGGGTTAGTTCCAAGAGAATTTATTATTATATTTCTTTTAGTGATCAATTTTTTTATCGTACCTTTTCGGAGCTGGTTTGTCTTCTACCAAGTTTGCTTTGGTAGACAAAATTTTGGCCTTTGCAGCAACACACTCCTTCCTGTTTGTGTCTTCAATGATGATGTGGGTGATCCTATTTGATAGTGACATATGTTTGTGTCTATGCTTCAATTGTTGTTTGTAATCCGTCCAAGATTTCATAAGCTTTTCAATCAAGAGTTCAGACATGAATTCATCCAGCAATGCTATGCTTTCAATTTTGATATCTTCAAGCAGCTTGTGATATTTGTTTATCTTGATTTTGATGTTTTTGCCTTCGATCATCTCCTAGCGGTAGTAGTTTTTTTATCACGAACCTTTGCCTGACGATGTCTTTGGCAATGTATTTGAGGATAAGAGAATCCCAAATATCTTTTGCTTCCTTGTGCGAAGCATAGACATCAAACAAATTGTTAGATAACATACTGAGTAAGGTGTGACGACATACCTTATTTGCATGGATCCAATCATCAACTTGTTTCGCAGCTGTGCTTGAGTCAGGTTTGGGAGTTGTAAGTGCAAAAGCAACTCCGTACATGTCCAATAGGGTGGACACGCGTTCTTACCAACGTCAGAAATTATGACCGATGAAGACTTCAATTTTCAAGACATTCAGAAATGGTTTCCACAAATGGTTTGCGTTGCGGAAACAACATTTGACGTATCCGGAGCAACGATGTTGTTATTGTCCATATTTTCAGCCATAAGTCCTTACGATTGTAGTAAATAAGGCTTTAAACACGAACAAAATTGATTTCCCGAGGTGTGAGCGATCTCTATCCGTAAGGACTTATCCGCGATGTATTGCGCAAGTCCCCCAGGATACAACAGAAACTTCCAAAAAAAATTTGAGGATCAGAACTAGCAAGTTACTCTTAAAAGAGTAAAAACTTAATAAACCAAGAAAAATAATTATAAAGTAAAAGAATAAATCAAGAGAGAGAAAGAAGAAGATGAAAAGGTGAGTGAAGAGGAAAGGTGCACGATGGTGTTGGGTTGAGGGAGATGAAAAAGGTATAGATGGAGAAATCCAAAACTGCCGCATCTTCAAACCCTAGTTGAGCCATGACCACCGCCGGAGATGGGGGAAGACCCATGGGAATGGAGAAACCAACCACCCACGTCTCTTGCAACGTTTTTAAGATTTCGCAAGACCAACAGTGCGAAGGCGTGAAGGTTCCCAATCATACGGCCACGATTCGTGGGTGGAGGGGCAACAACGTGCGACAATCTCGATGCAAATCTAGTCTCCACTGCACTTCCGAGATCTTCTCCAACGGTAACGAAAATCGCTAGGGTTTTCCCACAGACTCTGTTTTTCCATTTCTGCACACACTCTATTTTTCATTTCGCAATATTTACGGTTTTACAACATATCTAAGGGTACAACCACAATGTGCTTTATCTAAGCCAACATATTTAACTCAATCATTTTCTTTTGCATTATGTTATAAAACATATTTTGACACAAAACCAATCAATTTTTCATATGTTATCACATTATAGACATGACCCACCACATGAAAACTCTTTTAAATGAAGCTTTAATTGAATTATATTGCAAGATAATCTCCTTGTTCATGGAATGCTAAGAAAAAGCATAAGTCTCCCATGAAGATCTGAAGCATCCTCTCTAGATTCCAATTTTCAGCCTCAAACCTACAAAGGAAAATAAATATTGATGGACTTCACATTCCAATGAAATAAGATAAAATACATGGTTAATACCTACATACATGTTACTTGTTGTGTTACCTAAGTGCATCACCTTATCCATCCATGCCTTAACAAATGTTTCATTGTATGAAATTAACCAAGTACCATTGATATATTCAACAAATATGTGCCATGGAGAATAAACATTTTCAAATGTTTGGACACGATAGTGAAATCCTTCTAAATGAACATAATCCACAACAGATCTCCAAGCTTCCATTACTTGATCTCATGCCTCTTTTGGATGCACTAACATTTTACACTTTGCTTTCACATTTTTATCAATGTGAAAGCGACATGGAAGATTAAAAGTTCCAGGAAACATAATATTTATTGCATTTATGAGAGAAATATCTTTATCACTAACTACAACCCTAGGATATGCATCAACTCTAAAAAACAACCATTTAAGTCTCTCAAAGGCCCACACAAAGTTATTTTCACGTTTAGATGTGAGTAATACAAATGCAGCAGAAAAGATCAACCCCATTGAGATAACACCAACAACCTTAAGTAATGACATCATGTACCTATTAGTTTTGTAGGTATTATTAATCATCAACACATTGTTAAATGAATTCAGTAGTTTCACTAAATTAGGGTGTGTCCAAAATATATCTTGCACCACATTTGTATCCTCATTAAACCTACACCAATGAAGATACATGTCTCGCTCAAGTAACATCATCAATTATTGCCTTTAAGTTTTGTGACCTCGTTATGATCTTCAATACACAATAATGGCATAATAAACTCACTTTATAGTTGTGACATTCTTATTGTTATGCTCATTCGTTGTTACTGAAATATTTCTAGACTTCATGAACTCTTTGTCATGTAAACAAGCATGGACTTCTCATTAAGTGTTAACCTACCAGTATATGGATGACCTGTCAATGTATCTGCCAAGTCGTAATTATGAGAGGCACAAGGTAATTTGACAATTTATCATTCACTACCTTTTACCAGTTTTCCTCATAATCTAAAAAAATAGTCACATTTCCTACTTACCTCTAAGTTCTTTTTATGTCATATGTATTTACCTCCTCTCTCACAACTTAGTATAACAATAACAAAGCCAAACTCATAGATAACCTTTCTTCCCCACTTCAAGAGGTAATCCCGAGTAGCAAATACCTACAAAAGTTTATGACAACTTCAGATTTCATTCCTCAAATACGCTTCACAAATACACAATATGCAAATAGTTTTTAGTTTTGGGACAGTGACCTTTACCTCATTTGTAGTAAACACGTCACTACATTCATGGGCTCTACATTCACTGTCTAATGCATTACAAGATATTGATTATTTCATCTAGCTCCCACCCCCAACACATACATGCACACGTCAACCTTATCTGATATATCCATGTAAAACCTTTGATCTATAATACTTATGCAAAACTTCAATACATGTTACATAGAAAAAATCACACCTTAGTAAATTTTGAAAATTCAATTTTGGAATTGAAAACTGAATTCCAAAATAGTGAACATGACTCCAAACTTATAATTCTGAAAGTGTACTTTTCTACTCTTAAATATGGTTTATGGAATGAAAATTATACTTCTGGAATTACGGAATTACAATTTCAAAATTCATGTTCACCTTTCTAAATATGGAATTTTGGAATTATTTTTTAAATTTTAGAATTATATAGTAAGTTCCAAAACATGTCATCCAGATTAATTTTTGGTGTTTCTCATTGTATTTTGGAAATTGCTTTCCATAATAAACATCATACAATTATAGAAAGATGATTCTAGAATACAATTGCAAAAACTAAAAAATATTTTGGATTACATGTTGTAGAAAATAGTACACAATTCTACAAACTCAATTTCATGCAATCGATGTCCTAGAAACACGTTATAAAATGCCTATTTTGGAAATATCTTTTCGAACTTCGTTTATGAAAATATTATTTTCAACGTTCACCCAACATTACTAAAAAAAAACTCTTCCTCCTGAAACCACCAAACCTTGCTTCTAAAAGACACCATCATGTCCATCACACCTCACCAGAGTTATTATCCTTGCCTCCACTACTTACCTTCAGCCAGCACCTCCAACAAACTCTTCCATAGAGATTACTCGTAAGGATAAATTTGGTATTTTAGTGTTTGTGTTCAAGTTCAAAATGAGGGGTACAGGAAGCAATTGCCTTTATTCTTTTACGTTTAAATCCACTTTTAGATTGTATAGTTTCGTAAATATATAATTTTGGTTTTTAGAAAATTTTAACTACCGTTATTATATCATTTTATTAATAGTAGAAAATATTAATATATCCTCCGAAATAATATATTTATATATATATATATATATATATATATATATATATATATATATATTACAGTTTGTCGTTAAACTTCAGTATTAGCGTATTATGATAGAATGTGTAATTGAATTATTATTATTATTCATAAAGGTGTAACATTTTGATAATGTAATGTTAGCTTTGAGGTCTTCTTAAGATCATTTACAAAGATTATTTGTTTTTTTAATTTTTAATAGCTTTTTAATTTTAAAAACAGTTATTATTTTAGTTAGCCAACTTGACTATCTACTTTGATTAAGATTGAGTTGAATCATATTGTATATAAGAAATAACAAACTCAAACATATTTAATTATATATAGTAAATTAGTTTATTTTATAAGTTAATTTTAGTTTATGGATAAATTAATTTTTAATTTTTCTTCTTATTATTTTTAAAAGAATATGTATAGATAATTGTCCAAACATAATAAATAATTTTTAAAATACTAAGAGAAATGATATCAACATATATTTCTAACACATTTTTCTTTTGACTAAAATTTATTAGAAATCTAAAAGTTGTTTGGTTTCATTTAAAAAATTGAAGAATTTGCAATTTCTAACAAATTTTTACTCATAAAAGAAAGTGTGCTGGAAAGATTGGGGCAGCACTCTTAAAACAGTTAGTATTTTCACCACCACCTGATCATTTTAGACGAACATTGTAAATAACAAAAACAAAAAAAAAGGTGGTTCTTCACGCATCCCATCAAATTTCTCCTTACACTTGTCAAATAGACAAAATGTCTTAGAAAGCTTTTTTTCATAACATACTCTTTGTAAAAATTATTTTGAAAAGCACATTCAGAGATAGTATATAACACGTTTCGAAAACTTTATTCCAAGATATTCTATTCCAGAAAACGTTTTCCATAAATATATTTCATGAATTCCAGAAAGTATGTTACAGAAACATTCTGAAAAAATAATCTAAAAGTTATTTTTAAAAAGGTATAACAGTCTTTTCTGAAATTCATGTTCCGAAATTGATGGGATGCAGGGTGAAATTTGTTGGGATGCTGGAAGAAAACCCATAATAAAAACTTGACTCATCCAATTGGCATAAGTGAAATCTGATAGATCAAAATCATACAATTGCTGTATTTTGATGTGCTACTTGCGATTTGGGTGCTTAGTGTTTTACTTCCAAAGTCAGTTGGCAGAACAACCAAGCATCACAAATATGCATTTTGGGCGTAGAAACCAAATTACATCCACGTTCCAACACAGCAATATTCTTGTCAGTTATTATGCTTGAAGAGTTTTGTAATGTACTGGTTGCATGCATTTCTCTAGAAAAATTTAGAGGGCGAACATTGTCAATGGCAAATATTCCAACACTGTCGTACAAATAAGAAAGATCAATGATTTTTTGGAAAACAAACGCATTGGCTCACTCCAAATGGGCTGTTATTATTTTCGTCAAAGCAGTGCATAGTTTCATTCCAAAGAACACTTTTGCTCGAATGCTTGCTGCTCTTTGCGACACAAGTCAAATTCATTTGTATGGTAGTACATGCAGCCAACATAATCATTCATCTCATTTGTGCACTTTTGATGCAGATCTTTCAAACTGCAGAAAAAAAATTTGATTACCATCACCATGATATGTGAATCGACCATAGAAGACCTTTCATGTAACGTAACAATATATAAGATAGTTCAGAAATCCAAGTTCTAGCAGTAAAACAGCCTTTTGAAGCTAAGAGCCACATCCATATATTTCTTAGTTTGACAATTCATCTTTGAAACATGTTAGATATTTTATTACTGTTGTTACTACCCCATCAAAAATATATGGCATTCCCAAGTTAACAAATGTAGAAATTTTAAAACTACCAAAGCATTAATTATGAACAAAATTGCAAGATCCATGAATTTGATGATAAAAGAGTGTACAATCAGCAATAAACATGAATTATTCGATATGGATAAGACCACAAGTGACTTTCATGCAATGTAAAAATGACAGTCATCCATGTTAATACTAATTCATGGTAAGGCTACTTCCCATGCCATCTTATCTACTCTCCTTACTAAATCTTCTATAGGTCTTCTTTACACAAGTCCAAACCACCTAACGATAGACCCAACTATTTTCTCTGGAATATGTTATGTACAAGCTTTCTCTCGATTGCTTTACTCCTAATCTTATCTTGTCTAATGCTTCACCCACTTGTTTTAAGGGCACACTGGTGCTGGTGATGATGGCACAGTATAGTATGCTCACTCATCCACAGCAGTTCTCTCATCTTTGACTACTTAATTATATTCTTATAGTGAGAAGAGAGAAACAAATAGTTTTAGTACTTAAGTACATCTTCCACCCAGCAGAATGAAGTTATTTATATTCAAGAGTATTACAAAGATAATCAATGCCAAAAGGTATTACTAGAGAACAATTAAGATGCTACTGCTGCCTAAGATGCATTGAGAACCTAGCTACACCAACTTACTAAGTATCTGGGCTACTTGGAAAACAAACTTTAAAGAAGCTCTCATATCCTAAAACATTCTTATTTCCAACACTCGTGTTAGCCTTTAACTGCAAAATTGCCAAACACTCAATTCCAAGATTCTATAAAGTATGACAAATCTTATACCTGTGCTAAAATTTTCCCTTGAGCTTGAGCAGTACCTTTTGATAGAATTTTGACAGTTCCAATAGGAGTAATGCTATTCAATGCGAAAGAAAATGGCCAACATTTTGACATACTTCAGTTAGATTCAAGGATAGCTTTTGGATTACAACGAGGAAGGTTCCATTTCCTCATCACACAAGCATGCAAATCATTCTGTCAAAATCCCTCACATAAAAGTCTCCTTATCTAGCATTTCAAAGATCTATATATTCAATCAGAAAGCCTTACTCAGTTATCATTCAACCAGCAATTCCAAGAAGTAGACCAAATTATACAACACAAAATCAGGTGACAAAAGTAAACAACGAGTAGGGCTCCAAATTCAATCTTCATCTACTTGTTGTAGAAAATGGAATTTAAACTCAACTAAATCTCACACCACCAGCTAGCAAGTTAAGGTTGATAATCGCTCATGTATCATAATTTGGGCATATATCCCTCCATATTGGATTTCTAACACATCTCCTTCTTGCGAGAACCAGAGATCCATGAGATTAGACATTTGAGAGTACTCCGGGATGACATGATAGACACAAAAATCCAATCCTATTTCATAGACAATCCTATTCGAGGTTCTATTGTAGACTAAATGTATAGAATGAATAACGTAAATAA
>Ga0123342_1007565_pt1 | contig 14255 bp, 4 predicted proteins | sample Turbeawhitnodule_FD_89960 | JGI IMG/M metagenome (GOLD analysis project Ga0123342, IMG submission 89960) | Root nodule microbial communities of legume samples collected from Mexico - Turtle bean Mexico white nodule | ecosystem: Host-associated > Plants > Roots > Nodule | place: Mexico: Nepantla...
ACACCTTTACAAACCAGAATAAAGGAAAGATAACACCTGAAAAGAAGATGCAAGAACTCAAAACCAGTAGTTCAATTTGCTGCAGAACTGCACCAGCACCTTCACCAAGATCAAAGTTTTCCTCAAACAAGCACACTTGAAAATCCCTTTGGAAAACCTTTCAAAAATCTTTCCAATCCTTCTTCTCACATAGAAAGTATTTAATCTCTGTCAAAAACGTAATTGCTCAGCATCCTTTCATGTGAGAGAGGCTTTTCTTTATATAGAAAACAGTTTCTAACTTCTTTTCAAAAAACAGTTGAAAAGCTGTTATGAAAACAACATATTCAGTTTTAAACTGAACAAATTTATTTTATGAAACCTGCCAACTTAGCTAACTGAAATAACTGTCTGAGTTGTACCTTTGGTGCCCTAACTAACTTTCGAAAATCCTTTCAGCAAACCAAAGAATAAACATGTTCTTTTACAGAGAAACAGATTTATTTTTGTGCAGAGTTCTGATTTTTGAAGAAACCTCTAGAAAGCTTTTGGAAAAACTTTTAACCACTTCATGTGCTTATTCGAGGCTTGGTTAGGCATCTAGGATAGATCATGTAGCACAAGGCAACCTTACACATACACAAACCTAAATACAAGATCATTTAAACCTATTACAAACTTCAAATCAACCTAGTTATTTTCTACATCAAACACACACTAAAACTAGGTAGAGAAGAGGCTTCATCCATCTTCAACATGCTCAATTGATTAAGCACGAGTTCAGCTCCTCGGGCCTCAAGGGCTACATTGGTACTTGTTTCTATTCTTTCTCCACCTCACTGTGCATATCTGTTATCAGCTTTTCATGCTTGTGCATTCTCTGGTTTACCCCTTGCATACTGTGACTCTTGTGCCTCTTGTCACTGTGTAAGATCATTTCTCATGTTTGTCTTGGTGTAGGTATGGTGCTCAAAGATAAGAAAAGGAACAGATTGGCTTAGGTGATCGTCCGCCGCCAAGCGGCCCTTGATGGTGCAGGTGGTTGTTCCTCTTCTTGCTTACTAAGCCCAAATCTTTGCCAATTGCGAAACTGCCTTGACCCAAGAGCTGAGCTGCCTTCGCCAATCAGAGAAGGATACTAAGAAGCGACTCTTCGACAAGGGTCAGGAGAACCTTTAGCTGGAGGCGAAAATCCTGCCTTTGTGCAATAGGGTCATCGAACTGGAGGAGGAAGCAGAGGGGACCAAGGCCAAGATGGCCAAGCTGGAAGAAAGGGTCACCCAGCAATAAATGACGTACATTTCTCCTTGGGATGTGTGCTGTTTATATTATTTTAGTGGGCTTACCTTATTGGGCCTGATTAGTGGAGTGGATCTCACTTATGGGTGTATTACCTAATTCTTAATGACGGATTAGCTTCACTGATCTTGGTTTGAGCGTTAATGGATGTATGGGTCGGTCGACCAGGTCGACCGTGACGATTTCCCTCATCTCGGCCAAGTTTCGGCAGTCTCGGCCAAGTTTCCATGGTCTCGGCCAGGTTTCTCTAGTCTCGGTCAGGTAGACCAGGTCTCGGGTAGCTAGGTGGGTCTCGGTCAGAGAGACCGAGTGTCGGTCTCGCCCATACCAGTTATTCTTGCTTTTGAGATAAAAATGGAGGTTTCCTCCATTGGAGTGCTTCTTGTTTGAACATTTTCACTTAAGTAAACAAATGTTTTAATAGGTAATAGGGATGTCTTTGGATTTCAAGATTATACTAGAAGATGATTAGTAGCTCTATTTATATATGTATGTGTTTTATATCTTGAAATAGAATGTCGTACTAGGAACAATTCCTTTTATAATGTATATATGTTATATATAACATGTGTGTTATTATTTGTCAATACAAACTAATTTTTTACATATAATAATACTTTTAATTTATAGAGTTGTTATACACACAAAACAAATAAAAATCAAGTATGATAAGATAAATTAAACAAACATACAAACTAGTAAAAATCAAATTCTATATAAATTAAGACAAAATTAAAATACATATAAAATACTAAAAATCAAACACTATATAAATTAAGAAAAAAAAATTAAAATACATATAAAATAATAAAAATCAAACACAATAAATAAAAGTTAACATGAAGAAGACATGAATCAAATGAAGTGAAATTGTTTTTAGTTTAATCCGTAATATTGAATTTAAATCTTAAGTAATTTTAGGCAAATGAGTTAAATATTCAAAGGAAAAGTTAGTAAATCATAACAAGGTTATCTAATTGGTTAAAATATGTAACTATCTCTCGTATCTAGTTATTTACCCAATTTAGATAAACTTGTATCATAAAGGTACTTTGGTAAGAAAAAAAAAAGTTGATAAATACTATGTTCTTGTTCAAAATGAAAAAAGTGTGAGATGATTTAATACTATGTTAGACACATTTCTTTTATGGGTTAAAGTTTTCTAAAAATTTCAAAATCAAAAAATAAAAATCATTAAATAAGATATGAGATCTAGTATATAATTTATTGTAATTTCAATAAATTTTAGTCAACATAAAGTTTATTGCCAACATTTTTCATCCAAAATTTATGTATACTAATTATTTCTTAAATTTTGACATTTATAACAAAATATTTCTTATTTTATAGAATGACAATATTCTAACATTATAACATTTAACATGAGTTATAGAATAATTTATTGGCCCTTCATAAAACCTAAAAAATTGTGCCTTATTTGAATAACATTTTTAAAGATCACCTATTAAACCCTTTTAGGGATTTTTCATATCTTTGAAAAATGAATTGGGAAAATAGGCATTTAGTTTTAGAAGGTAAAATTTGATTAAAAATGTTGTAGAAAAATGGTTTTGGTGAATAAGTTTGTGCTTCCAAGTAACTTAGAAAAAAAAAATATTTTAATGGTAAATGAGCATAATATCTAATTAAAATGGGCACCACATGTTTGTGGTTTAAACATAGACACGATCCACCTAACAACATTCACACAACACATATGGCCAAAAATATTGATGTCATTGCATGAGCAATGCTTCACCAACTTATAGTATATATGGAGCCACTTAATTTATGGAATCATTTAATGATACATGTGTTTTTTCATACACGTGTTATAAGTTTTTAAACTTTTAGTATATAAATTATTTTATCAATACAATGTGATATATTATTTTTTATTTAAAAATTGGACCAACTAATCAAGTAATTATTTCGAAGAAATCATAAAATTAATCCCAATAAAAGTTTAACACTAAAAAAATTATTAAATAAAAATTATTTTTTTTTTAAATAATTAGTTATTTAAAGACTAAAAAATTAGTAATATCTAAAATAATTTTTATTATTAATAAAAAATTTAAATTAATATAAGATTATCAACATTTTAGTTACTAATTAATTTAAATTTTAAAAATAATAATTAAAACCATAATAACTAATTATATACTAATTTAAAACTATATCAATAATTTTTTAATATCTAAAATAATATTTAATTTAATTAATATAATAATAATTTTTATTATTTTAAAATAATTTTTATTTAGTAAATTTTTTTATAGGGGACTAAAGAACTAGAAAATGAATCTAATATATCTCAATTAAAAATATTTAGTAATAGTTAAATGTTAAATGTGTGAGTTGTGAGTTTTTTTGTTACAGGAGTTTGACTATGCTTTCTAAATAAATAAAAAAGGAGTTAAAGTACTTTTTGTTTAATTATTTCAATTTGTGTCTTAATTAGTAAAATTAAAACTTAATTTCTTAATTATAATCATACAAAATTAAAACATTCAAGTAAGCATGCATTTTGAATACTCTAATAATAATGCTAATTAAATGTAAATTGTTGTCCTACATGGATTGTATAAGAGATTGAATTAGTAGTTAGAATGAATTAGATAGAAATAAGTAATAATGAATAATGAATAATGAATAATGATATTATAAGTATAATTAAGAATAAATGTAAAGTTGGAGCAAGGTGGCACATGGGAGTGGGTGTTTTGGTGGCTGAGTTCATCCTTTACACTGTTAGAAAGCATGCTTTTCCATTTTCAATTTCATGTCCATCACCACTACCATAACAATTAACACACTTTCCCCTTTTTCAAAAAGCTATGTCAAAAATAATTCATAAACATATATGCTTTCAATGTCTAGGGTTTTACTTGGTAGATTAGAAGAACCCCTCATAAAACCAAAATAACAAATGCATAAGATATGGTTTATTCTGAAAAAAAAAATGAGATTATTTTGTATGAAAGAAATAAAAGATTTATATATATATATATGATTTTGGATTTAAATCCTAACTTCAAGCAAAATAATTAGGAAAATAATAATGATAATATACATATGAAATTTATTAATTTTTACCTATTTTGTGAGGTACTTCAAATTTCAAACTATAAATTTTATATAATATATTTAAAGAGTGTTTTGATTTTAAAATTTTTAGATAATATTTTGAAGATAATTATTGTATTTGAAGTATTATTTTTTTTGGAAGTTTTATTTTCCTATCACAATTTTGTTTTCGAAAAAGATTTGAGTAAATTAAAAGAGAATGTATATATAAAAAATCTTGAATTCAATCATGTAAGACTTTTACACATACCCAATAATACAAGTCCTTTAGTAGAGGACACAAAGATAGGAATGCTTATTTTTTCTAAATCTCCTTTTTTTTATTCACAAATGTTCCAATCTCATGTATGCTAAAATTACATTATTAAAGTCATTTTCTAAATTAATTAATTAATACAAGTTAACAAATATATATATATTAAGAATCAAATTATTTTTAGAATAACTTTAAAAATTACCATTATTTTTATCTATTTTACTACCAGTTAAGGAGATAATTATTAAAAACATCATATTAAGAGAAAATAAAGGATTTAAAATAGAATATCTTTTAAAATTATTTAAAAGCAACTTGATTTTCCTTTCCTTTAATTTATATATATATATATTATAAAGAAAAAAAATAGTAATTTTAAATATTAAATTTTAAATTGATCGAATAACTTTTAAGGAAATCAAATTACTAAATATTTATATGTATATACATAGATAAAAAAAAATTACATGATATCCACATTCTTCAATTTCTGTCACTTTTATATGAATTCTAAAGATTGTAAATTTTAAATAAAAATAATTTATCACTTGTTTTTTAATGCATGTTTTTATCCAGCAAAAACAATGAAAAAATATATAAAATATGGTTTTTTCCCCCTCAAGTGGAGGTGTAACAGGGATCCTAATTTTAAAAATAAAATATTAATATTTCTATTTCAACAATGTGAAAAAAAAAAGAGTATGATTATATTTCTGACTGATAAATTTATTACATAAAAGTTCAGCATGCGTTTAGATTAGTTGATTTCAGAGAAACATTTTTTTTATCTAAGTATATAAAGAATTAAAGAAAATAATGATTTCAAATTTAAAAATCTCAATTAGCAATGTGTAAATGATTAAACAAATTAACTACTTGCACATTTTTAATGTCTTATTGTGAAATAATGTATTTAATTTTTTGAATTTCGCACCCTCACGTGTCTATAATTTGAACTAGATTTTCAAAGGCTGGAATAATAAAAGTTAGAATTATTTATGGGTTTTATTAGGTTTTGTAGACAAAACTTTTGACTAGAGGTATTAGTTTTTTTTCTAACATAGTATGCACAAAAGAGGAAAAAAATATATAGGTATTTATAAGTTTATGAATATTTTAAAATTATTTATCAATGACAATATAAAGAGATCAATGTTTTTTACTATATATGGTAAATTTTATTAAAAATATTTAATCAAAATTTTTAATGTGTGTAATTCATAATTTAAATAATTTAAATGAAAGTAACCTTGAAGGAACAATGTAGATTACAAATTTGCGTAAAAGAAAAGAAAAAACATAACATATGGTGGAATAATTAAAAGGTGTAGTTATTTTTAGTGGATAACTACCTATGTTGTTTTGTTGTTGCTTTAAATACACAAGATTATCTATTCATTTAAAATATTATAACTTTTAAATATATTTAAGAATAAAAAAATACATATACTTGAAAAAGGAAAAATTTCAATATATATATTATTATAGAAATGTTGTGATTTTATATGTTTATATGATATAAATATATTCATTCTCAAAAGAACACCTTCTTCAAAGTAAAAAATATTTGTTATAAAATAAATAAATTGTAGCACCATAAATTTAACTTAATTGTTAAAGTTAATATGATATGATAAGAAAGTAAAATAGAATAGATAAGAATATAATAAGATAAAAATATGATGGTTTACATCACATAAAAAAAAAATAAAAAATATATATATATATATATCATTCACATTATTATTAAATAATATTACAAATAGATATCTCTTTTCGTAGGGATTTTAAAATATATACATATACCAAAATAAAATATCAAAAGAAAAAGATAAAGTACACTTACTCAATGTGGAGTTCTATCACTTGCAACATCATATGTTTTCATGTAACACACAATCATTACATATTTTTAAACAAAGTCGGGTAAGCTAGAGATTTTTAAAATATTTTCAATATAATTTCATATTTCAGGAAATACAATTACAAACATATGAATCATCGCACTTCATCCATTACACTATGCTAAACAATCAAACGTGTCTGCAAATAACTCATATTCAATACTACTCATGTCAGAAATCCACTAACATACATACATGGACATTTGAATGTACATCCAAATATTGATTTAGACTAAGAGATTTGCACCTGACATACTACTCTTGTTGTGATATCTCTCCACATTGCTACATGAGCATATGAATCAAATCACCTATATGACATGATTAATCCATATGGCCTTCCAGATCAATTATTTTTCAAATCACAAACTCAATTATATAACCCTCCTTCGACTTTCACCACATGATAATCGTCATCTAGATGATTTCAATATACTAGTAGAGTCAAGATAACTCCTTTTAGACGAATTCCTAATCAATGCACATCTTAACAATCTCAAAACGATATTTTTTTTTCTTATGAAAATACTGTCTTGATCACATTTCTACACGATTCATATTTTATATCACACATCAATATACAATTTAATCACACAAAAATTTGGATTGTTAAAACAATTAGAAAATATATAAAAAATCACATAAAATCAATGTTTCAAATACATATAAAATTAAAATTTACATATAATTAAAGCAATAAACAACCTTTTAAAAATAAAATTTTTATTTTTATTTTTTTAGCTTGAGCTAAAATGGCTTGTGCATGAAAGAAAATTGCTTCGCTTGAGCGAAAATAAGGCCGAGACTAGGTCTAGGTTCAATTGCAATACAATTTTCGCTTGAGAAAAAGATTCCTTCGCTTGAGCTAAAATCTTTTACTTAAACAAAAATATCATAATTTTGTCTCTTTCAGCCAGTCAACAAAATCCTAAAACAATTTTTAAATTTTTTACTCATCATCAATATGAAATTTTACAATTTTATAACCAAAAGACTTGTATGGTTTTAAAGTGCTCAAATATAACATGTATTCTCATTGAAATCACAATTCAATAAATAATTCCAAGAAATTAAACTTCAAAATTAAACTCAATCAATCACAAACAATGAACTACTTTTCCAATTGGTTAAACTTCAAACAATTTTTATCAATCAACATCTATTTCACTCATCAAACAAAGCTTACAAGAGAAATTTGGAACTTGTAACCACGTCATCTTTACATCCAAACCCTCTAACCTTGAGTTCTACGATAAAACTAACTTCTTTGACTTGATTAGAAGTATGACTACTCACAAAAAGCTCGAACTTCAAAAGAAAGCAGAGATAACCTAACTTGCACTACAAAATCCTGATCAATGTCTGGACATATCAGTAAGATCCTAAACTAACATAGACTAATTCTAAAGTCACAAAAACCACATGCAAAACACGTTTAAGGAGGTACACATGAAAACTCAAAATTAACTTAAAGAAAAAAGGAGCAGAAAAGAACTTACACTAATCAAAGTTCTAATCGACAACTTTACTCTACTTTAGTTAGTTTGATAGTCAATCTCATGAAGTATGGACTCGGATTTTTAGAAAGAAAGCAGAGGAGGAAAGAAAAAGACTTTCTAATACATTTGAGGTTTAAAAATGAAACTCAATTTTTCTATTCATATAAACTTTTTAATGTAATGATAAAATATTAAAGTATAACACTTTTACTATAAAACTATTTTCTAAGTCCTTAGTAATAATCTTATGTAATTTTTTTTTAATGATAGAATTAATATAATATAAAATTCATTTTTAATTTATATTTTTTAATAAAATATGAAAATCATAAAAAACGTATAATTTTAACTAAATGACAAATAGCTATACTTTATTTATGTAGCTACATTTTATATTACAAAATATATATGGTTTTAAAATTATAATTAAAATTTTAAAATATTAAAATAAAGATTTAATTTTAATATTTTAATAAATAAAATTTTAATACTGATTAGTTTTTAATATATGGGTCCGTTTAAAATATTATTGATAATTTTTTTTTTGAATGCATATGTTGTTTATCATAATTAATTGTGTTATGATAATAATAATTAAAATACATCTCAAAAATAAAAAGAGAAAGTCCTAAGAATATATAATGGTGAATATAGATAATTCATTTTTTTATATTAAATATACATAATTTTACTTTTTATTTTAAATTTATTATAGTTGAAAACTCCTGTTAATGATATGTGGCGGAATTCACCATAAATGTGAATAATCACATTTTTACAATAATTTTGAATTTATATGGACGAAAATACAAAGCATGGTCACGTTTGTGTGTTGATATTTTTTTAAAAGATTAAAAAAAACAATTTTTTTAATGTATATTTTGAATTACTTATTTATTGTATTCAATATAAGAGATATTAAAAATAAAATTTGAATGAAATGAAATGATTTGCTTTATATGTGAGAAAAAGTAATGCTTGGATATCTACTATGGAGGCCACTTCCTTCATGGTTGCCTAATAATCATGTTTTGCTTTGGTTTTTGACATGATAATTAGGTATTAACACCTCAGCTTTTTTGTTTCTTCTTCTCACAAAATTTTCCACTCTTCATTTCTTTTCACTCAGAATTAAAACAAAAACATCTGCTAAAGTTAACACAAACACAAGTTTGTTGATAAGCAGTCATTAAAAAAATTATAAAATAGAAATCAATTTTTAGAGATAAAAAATAATTAATTACTATAGTGACTAAACTAGAGATATTTTAGAGACTAAAAAATTTTTGGTTTCTAAATTAGTTTCTATTATCGTTAAATGGTTTCTAAATTGGTATCTAATTAACAATCAATGTTTTTGCTATCAAATTTAGAAACTAAATAATTGGTAGTTAAAACTTTGGTAGCTAATTAGATATCAATTTAGAAACCATTTAACAATAATAAAAATTAATTTTGAAACCAATTTTCTTTTTAATTTCTAAAATGGTCTCTAATTTAGTTATTATAATAATTAATTATTTTTTGTTCTAAATTTAATTTCTATTTCATGTTTTTCTTGTACTGAGGGCTACATATTTCTCAACAACAATTGATGTTATTTCAAGCCATCATTTACAACACAATTTTATTATTGTAACTAAAGTTTTTACTTGAAGTTTGTTTTGACAAGCAACTACTATGTTCAGCATATTCTTAACAAACAAATTCACAACTTTTGTTGCACCAAATTAACCAAATCATGACACTTGCTAATAAGATTGTAAAATTCTTGCTCCCTTGAATCTAAAATTTTATGACAATCATGTGTGCTTTCTTTCACTTTCTTCTGACATGGTTAAGATGTTTCATATTGTTGAGCCTTTGAAAACCATGACATGATTTTGTAGTTGTGATTGTCTGAAATCAGATTACAAATAATACTCACATAATAACTTAGGGTAAGATTATGATATTCTTTAACCTAGCAATATAATTACATGGAAGAAAAACAATGCATAGAAAAAGTTAAAACAAATATTAGAATAGAGCCCTCTACTTTGAGTGTTATATTTGTACTCTATATGGTTAAATATATATTGTATATAATTAAAAAATTCACATCTTTTGTGTCTCTTTTGGAAGTGAGGTGTGACACACAACACCCTTTAAAATATAATTTAAAAGGGTTTATTTGGTGACCCTACTATTTGTCAAATCAAAGTAAGTATGAATGAGGGAAGGTTTTTCCAACATTGTGGTGTGTTGAGATGACACTATGCTTAGCTTGATTTTGCTTTTCAATTTTAAATTTTCAAAGCAGCAAGCAAAAGCCAGCAGAGTCATTAATGGCAATGAAGAATTTCTCCCACTAGAGAACAATAATCCAAAAGGAGTCTTTGATGGCATGATGATGTATGTTTTCATCACACAACCACAAACATTATTCATCAAATTTTTTAGTTATTATAAATAAATTTATTTTTATTATTTATTATTATTTTTTCTATAATGAATTTCCTTCATTCTCACTAAAAAATCATTAAATAATAATTAAAATTAAAATTAAAAGATAATTAATTATTATATTATTAAGTTTGATAATATTGTAGAGATTAAAAAAAATACTACTATTTAAATTTATTTTTATTATTAATAAAAAATTATAAAATAATTTTAAAATTAGTATTTAACTATTTGTTACCAAAATTTTAATTATTAATATTTTAAATTTTAAATCAATTTCTAAAATATTAATTGAGGTTAATTTAGAATAAAAAATAATTAATAGTTAAATTTTTGGTAACAAATGATTAGATATCAATTAAAAAATTATTTTATAATTTTTATTAATAATAAAAATTATTTTAAATATCAATAATTTTTGTAATTTATAAAGTTATTTTAATAAATATAATAACTAATTATTTTAATTTTTTTATATAATTATTTTCTTGCCTAACTAAAAATTAACTATATTTAAGTCTTTGATTGAAACTCTTGCTAATTTGATAAGTCTTTAGACTTTTAAAAGGAAATGCAGGTTACCAACCACATGGATCCAATAATGCAAAGTGTGTAATCACTGCATAAACTTATTAGATTAATTTATGATTTATAATAAATACATTTATAAAATTAATAATGTTTAGATGTGCCAAATCCATAATATTTTTAAATTTTGAAATACTTGTATCAATTATACTGTAGTTAGGATATCATTGAAATTATATGATATTTAGTTTGTTTGTATCTCATCAATATTTAGTTTGGTTATACTTCATAAATATATGGTGTTTTTCAAATAGTTTTTTTTATTATATGTATTAATGGAAATACATACGATCTCTTATAGATGTATTTATGTTTTTATTATATTATAATAATATAATTTTTAAAAAAAACATGTTATTTTGTGGAAAACTATATATGCTAATTATTTTTAGGTGAAGAAATTATGTTATTATATTTTTTTAGAAATATTTTACAATTATTTATAAAGAAATTTTATTTATTTATTATAAACATCAAAAGTAATTAAAAATGTACATCTCCTCCATTTAACAGTGCTAATTACACGATTTCTTAAAGTAGTTTGAATTTTCTTAAAGAAAGTTTTAGATAAACATAAATATTACACGATTTCTTTCGTTTATGATAAGTATTTTTTTTTTCATTTTATAACACAGGTAGTCATATCACCAGTTTAATTATTCAATGAATTAAATATTTTCATTCAAACAAATTCTTAATCATATATTTACTTTATAAATTTTATATTTATTAAAATATACACATGTAATTTGTAAGGTATAAAATGTTGTTACATTTACACTTTATATATATATATATATATATATATATATATATATATATTTCACATTCTAAACAATTTAATTATCGTTTTGTAAAAAATTACTTACATCACTAATAATATAAAATATACTTTTCTTTTTATATTATAATCACATCATAATATAAACTATATAACAAAAGGATAAGTTACTCATTACAAAACTTTCACAATAAAAATATTATTGTATTAAATTCACATATTTCATAAAAACTTATAACATTCATACTAAATACATCTTAATTTACATAAATCAATTCAAATATGTATTTAATTTAGACTGGGCACAACTAATCAATTAAAAAATATGTTGTTATGAAACAACAATAAATACAGTGTAAAACTGTAATAAGATATCGTTCTAAACAATAATGACTGCATGATAAACACATGAAAAGACATAATCTTAAATATTAATAAATATATGTTTGTAGAGTAGAAAATTATTTTGATTGTAAACTTTATAAATTAGAAATTTAATTTTCTTTTCTTTCATGAGTTAAAATAGGTGTAAATAGTAATTTGTAATTAGGCCTATTAAGCACAATAACATGACAAGTGTGAATGAAGTATGGGAAATGTGATTCAAGCATCGGAAGCTTGGATCAATATAAGCCATTTATCTAAATCTAAATTTTAAATGTAAATTTTTTCATCATTGTTTTGCTTAAGTTTTGTCCACATTTATTTTTTTTTAGATTAGGGAGTGGATTTGAAGAGGAATTGTGAGGAAATGAGATTATTTGGATTAATGTAAATATAATGAAAAGTGAAGGAAAAATTTATGAAAGTTTGTGAGTGATTTGATAGATATAATAATTTTTTAAATATTATAAAATAATATATATAATAAATAATTTACTTATATTATTATAAATTAATTTTAATTAAATAAAAGATAATAATTTTATAATTTGTTAATAATTTTATAATTTGTTAATAATTTTAATTTTACTATTATTACTATTATTTATTTTTTATTTATTTTTATCATTATTATTTATTTATTATATTTATTATTTCATAAATTTATCATTAATATTTTTATTAATATAATTTTATATATTTATTAATATTTTAGTAATTACAATTTATATTATATTATATTATATAATTAATTATAATTATTTTATTATAATATAAATATAAATATGAATAAATTAATAATATAAAAATATAATATATATTTAATATAATAATATTAAATATGTATTTTTAACCGTGATTCCTCCACAAATCTTTGCATATTTGCGAAGAAAGAAGTTTGAAGTTCTTTTCTCTTGTTTTCTGCATTTTATTAATTTTTTATTCTTTTATTTTTGTACTTTATGCGCTTTTGTTTCCTTGCATAAATCAGTCGCTGGATCCAAACTCACCCTTAAATACTTTAAATTCTACATTTATATTAGATTGTGATTTAGAAGATTGTCTCAAGCTACAAATAGACATTTTTTTTCTTTGTAAATTTTTTTTTTATATTGAATGAAAGTGAGAGAGTTTTTTTATGGTTCTTTGAAGGGAGATAATTATCTTATTTTTTGAGTCTTATCTTAGATCATTGAATAAAGTAGTCACTCCATCAACACTTCTCTTGGAGCTTCTCCAAATAACAGGACATCTTCTACCAATTGCATAAGTTTTTCTCTTCTATCATTTTCTTTAATTTATTCTTATTGTCAAACTCATCTTACTCCTTTTTTTGTTCATAATTTGTTATAGTTTTATTCTAAGTGTATCTTCATGATCTTCTCTTAAAAACAAACTTTCACACTTTAATAATTTTATGGATTAAACTTGTTCAGTGGCAAACTTCTAAGAATTTCTATTATAACTTCTTCCTTTGTGTTCTTGTGCTTATTTGGTGTGTTCTTTTTTGTGTTTCACTCATATATGCAAACTTTCACACTTGCCTATTCATATGGATTAAATTTATGATCAACGGCGAACATATTTGAGATTCACGTTGTTTGTTCTTAATTCATAAAATGTAAAAGAAAATTCAAGTTTCTTTTACTAGTTAAGCTAAAACACAACTAGACACTTGAATTTGGACAATGAAAGAGTTGCATTGTGACTATCAACTATAACTTTTGGCGTAATGGTAAGTGCTCGATCGAATAGTTGGTATCATAGCCAATGTCACGAGTTTGATTCCCAGTGGGACAATTGTTCATGGGAAGGTTGTTAGAAGTTGCACAATTGTCCTATGGTGTAGGTTAGGTGGGCTAAGTCACAATCGAAGAGTTTGATTCTTAGTAGTATTACAGTAAATGAAGATGAATATTCCTTGTCTGATGTGATGCTTTAATGTAGCGTACGTAATCACACGTAATCGTAATGAAGAAAGAGAGGTTTTGATGAACCCTAATTGTAGAGAAAAATAAATATAAAAGAAA
>Ga0123342_1007566_pt1 | contig 14255 bp, 8 predicted proteins | sample Turbeawhitnodule_FD_89960 | JGI IMG/M metagenome (GOLD analysis project Ga0123342, IMG submission 89960) | Root nodule microbial communities of legume samples collected from Mexico - Turtle bean Mexico white nodule | ecosystem: Host-associated > Plants > Roots > Nodule | place: Mexico: Nepantla...
GCCCAGGAGGATTTTGGTGATCATATCTGCTAGTGGTTGCACTTTTGTCTACAAGTGCACATGTTTGTGTTAGGCTTAGTTTTTTAGCATAGATCCTGGGAGATTTCTCCTTAGTGGGTGATTTCTATTGTCTTGTTTTGTGTAGTTTGGTATGTGTAAATGGGTTGGGATACCCCTTTGTATCCCTTTTAAATTAATTCCATTCTTTGCTGATAAAAAAAATAAAAAATAAAATATAAATGTATTAATTTGATAATCAATATTCACATGAAACATCATCACATTACTGGTAAAAAAATTAACAGCATATCTATTGAAAATTGACTGAAACTGGCCTAAAGTGTGTATTGTTTTTCTTGTTCCTGAAATCCATGCTACAATAGAACATAACATTGGATGCTCAATCATGGAAAGCAATTATATGCTAAACAATAGACAAATATCTGTGCAATGAGAGAGAAAAAAAAGGATAAGATATATCAGTTATTAAAAGCAAAGGTCCTTGCAAATGAGGTAGATAAAATGCATAGATACATACAGACATAGTTTATATTGAAAGTGCCCGAAATTTGGGGGGCACATGGAAGTAGAACACAGATTTTGATTAAGAAACAAAAATTGGGTGCACATGGTGCATGGTGATCCCTTTCAAAATCTTGTGCAATCATGTGTATTTGAGAAAAAGTTACTAAGGTATATTGTTGTTGTTGCAGTCAAGCATGTGGGGGTTTGCAGAAGATATTTAGCCAGCGGTGAATTCCTGTGGGTACAAATTGGGGAACTAGAAGTATCACATGGCTGAGCTATGCAACGCACCAGAATTTCCACACTCCCTCTCTCACAAAGGATTACAAACCCCGTTTCATCAATACCTTTTTTTATTATTATAATTCACACACCTCTATAACTTCATCTTTCACCACATTTTAATTTTGAAAAGTCGCTTTAATTTTTCTTAATTTTTTAAATAATCTTAAATAAACTATAATGTCACATTTTTAAACAATCTCACAACATCTCCATACTTTTATTTTTCACTCTAGTCGCAACATTTTCATTTATTTTTGTCACAGTGTTTGAGAAAACAATTACATCATTTAACGTGTGTGAAAGAGTTGACGAGAAGATTCGTTGTATTAGTTAAATTTAATTTTTTTAGTTTTATAATCCATTTTTACACTTTATTGAGTTTTTTTTTCTTTATTTTTTGGTTTTAGAAGAATGATTAAAAGTTTAGAGAAATAAAATGTTGCTCAAACTAATAATAAAAGTAAACAAAAAAATTTAATTTATATTAAAAATAGTTTACTTTTAAAATTTATATTAAAAATAGTTTAATTTTAGAGTCTTAAATTTGTGTTATTTTATTTTCTTCCAAATCCAAAAAAAATATTTTTAAGGCTTTGAATTTCAGGTTAGTTTTATATCTTTGTCATTAAAGACATAAATGAAATGATTAATGACGTCCACACGAATGAACCTTGTCAATGCATGTCACATATAATCAATTTAATGAAATGAGATTTTTTTAATGTTTTTTTAAATATATTTCAGTCTATTATTTTGCATTCTGAAAATTACTAATATATTTTTTCCTTAAATTCTAAAGTGGTTACTTTAGTTTTCAGATAATATTAATAGTACTATGATAGTTTCATACTTTCAAAATTAATGAGTAATGTTATACAAAATTTTTGTAGAGGTTTCAAACTCTCATAATCCAATAAAAATATGATAATAACATTTTTTTAGTGACAAATTTTATTTATTAATTTTCAAGTTTTTTCCCTTATATTTTTTTTTATCTATTTGGTCTTTCCTATTTTAATCGTCTTCGTTATATTTTTTTTTATTTCTTTTCTCTTCTCCTTTACTTTCATTGCCACCTTTCCTTTTTTTTTTTCTTTCTTTTCTTTCTCTCACTTCATGACTTAAGTAATTACTATTTACATCACACTCTCATGTTTTTCCCTTATGTTTTTCTTTTCCCAAAACAACACACTTTTCCTTTAACTCTTTTCAAATTTCTTGCTAATCCTTGCTTTCTCTTTTTCATGATCTTCTCATATTATATCATTTATGACATTTTTCCTTGTATTTTATATAGAAACTAAGAAATGATTATTAGTGATTAGATTAAGAAAATGGAATATTTGTATTTATCGAAAAAGAAAACAATTTTAGATGAAAATCTTTGAATTTTGTAAGTTGAATAGGTTATGATGAAAAAAAGAGTTTTAGTGAAATTTTGAGCACTAAATGGAAGTTCACTTGTGAATGACTCTTTAACACTTAAATTACACTACAAGAAAATCATTAAATAGAAACCAATTTTAGAGACAAAAAATAATTAGTTATTATAGTGACTAAATTAGAAACCATTTTAGAGACTTAAAAAATTATTGGTTTCTAAATTATTTTTTATTATTGATAAATAGTTTCTAAATTGGTATCTAATTAGCTACCAAAGTTTTAACTACCAATTATTTAGATTCTAAATTTGGTAGTAAAAACCTTGGTAGCTAATTAGATATCAATTTAGAAACTATTTATCAATAATAGAAAATAATTTAGAAAAAAAAAATTAGTCTCTAAAATTATGTCTTTAATTTAGTCAATATAACAACTAATTATTTTTTGTTTCTAAAATTGGTTTCTATTCAATGATTTTCTTGTAGTGTTAGTAAGAAATAAATAAAAAATAGAAGAATATGAGTTGAATTGAGAATCCCTTTGATGAATGTGTTATATATAGGCTTTTTAGAGTCATTTTGTAAAGGATAAAACATATGAATTATGATGTAAAAAATATTTTTTTTGGGTATTTGTTCCAATTGACATGATTTTGGAGATAAATTAGAAAATGACTTAGTTGTTAGGCTTGATCCTTTTATGGTTAACTATTGGTCTATTAATAAAACTTACTTATAAGATACTCAAATTATATTAAGAGTATATGAAATATGAGTAGATACATAAGTCTGAAGTCCAGGCTTTGAGTAATCTTATATTTAAACATTGAATAATTTTTGTTGTGTCTTTTGAATTGATTTGATATAAAAGTGTCATATTTAGGAAAAATGTGTGACATTTTGTGTGAAAGCTTTCACTTTGTTCATATAAAAAAAAATGTTTGTTTCTTACCCTTCTTACCTTTTCATTTTGCAACTTTGAAGAATTGTCTTCTACAAAACTTGTCATATTTTTTGGTCCACATCATTTGTTTGTCTTTGTGTTGCTTATTATTTTGTGATAATTTCTCAATCTTCAACTAGTAGTGTGAGAAACTCCTTTAGTGGTAAGTGTTTCCTGGTTGAATAGGAAGTGTTTGTTGTCAAGGAAGATTGGTGAAGAGAGTTATGGTGACTCTTTCTTTGTTAATAATGATAGCATAATGGAAAAGTTGTTCTAACTTCCATTATGTTCTTAAACATGGGCATAAATTTAATGGTATCCTTAATGATGCCTATTATGGAGGTCTTTTTTCTATATATACATACTCCTTCAGGAAATTTAGAAGCAAGATTTGGAAATTAAATGTTAAAAAAATAATCATAATTAAGCTAAAAGTTTGTTTTGTTATCCTAATCAAACACTTGGTTCCTACTTTATTGACAAAGAAATATTGAAATATACAAGTTTTGGGTCGAGTATATACTATTCATTGGGAATATATTATATATGCAAATTCTTAAAAGGATTCTTCATCCACTAGGTAGCAAAGATATCCTTTGCGTCCATTCTGAACCAAACAAATTGGTTCTTAAGTAAGGTTTTAAACCTAATTGAGGTTGGAGTTTGATAATTGTTTTGTGATACTAACTTTTTTCTATTTGCACATAAATTATGAGAAAGAAATTCCAAGTTGAAGGTTATGTTGAAGAAAAAAAGGCTTGAAAAGTCAAACAAAATTGTGTGATATAGGAGTTTATTGGCTAAGTCCCTCTTATGTAGACTTTGTCTCATGTCCAAACTCCCCGAGCAACCTTCTGAATAGTCCCTTAGCTCAATAAACGCCTCCTTTGGTCAATCTTCCTTTACTTAACATACAAGCTCTTCAGAAACTCAGGCACCACTATCACAATCTGAGAGAAGGTCAACGATATTAATTTAGAGTAAATATAGGCCTCTAAATCAAGTTGATCATGTGTCAATCAATGCAAACAAGTTAATGTCGTTATGACACATAAATATCAATGTCAATTGAGTAAAGACCTTTAAAAGATATTGACATGAAACTTCTAAATAATGTTAGTTTTGAAGAAGCTTCAAAATAATGCATCCAACTTTCTTCTTCCATTCGAGGTATATATTTAAAGTCTTTTGGTAAAATATATTGTAGAAGGAAATTAATAAAGTATTAAATTTATAATGTTATATTCTATGTTATTTATTTTCACTAATGAAAAAAAATATCTAATTTTTTATCACATCTTTTGTTTATGTAAATGTCCAAGTTAAAAATTATGAGATATTATTTTATTAGATTAATTTTTGAAATACTTCGATCCTAGGAATAAGACTAATAAGTAAAAAAAAAAATCACTTAACAAGTTTCCATCATTTAGTAAAAATTTAAAAATAGATTCAAGTATAGATAATACCATTAAGTATGATATAATAAAAATATATTGGGCATACATATTTAAGAGCTTAGTCATTTATTATGCTTGATATGATTTAATATTGAAATTTCAACCTTTTCTTTTTTATATAACTCGTACATAACTTTTAATATTTGATTGAAAATATTTTCACATTTTTATTTTTATTTTTATAAAATTCGTCGCATAATTTTTAATGTTTCACCAAAAACATCCGTTCAGTACAAGAAAATCATCAAATAGAAACCAATTTTAGAAACAAAAAATAATTAGTTGTTATGGTAACTAAATTAGAGACCATTTTAGAGACTAAAAAAATTATTGGTTTCTAAATTAGTTTTTAATATTGATAAATAGTTTTTAAATTGGTATCTAATTAGCTACCAATGTTTTAACAACCAATTATTTTGATTCTAAATTTGGTAACAAAAACTTTGGTAGCTAATTAGATATCAATGTAGAAACTATTGATCAATAATAGAAACTAATTTAGAAATCAATAATTTTTTTGATTTCTAAAATGGTCCCTAATTTAGTCACTATAGCAACTAATTATTTTTTGTTTCTATAATTAGTTTCTATTTGATGATTTTCTTGTAGTGATTCTTTTGATTTTTATAAAACTTGATCATAACTTTTAATGTTTCAACAAGAGATTATGTCTTTTCTTTTTATATAAATCGACAGATAACTTTTAATACTTTATCAAGAACATTTATGATTTTAATTTTATAAAAAATCTAAAAAAATTTAATACTTTATCCAAATCATTTCTATTATTTTTATATAACTCAACGAATAACTTTTAGTAGTATGAATGTTTTTTTTTATATGGCTTGATTAATAACCTTCAAGAATATTTCCACTTTTGTTTATTTATAAAAATCCACATAACTTATAAAAATTATTTTATTATGATTTTGAATATATATGTCAAAGTTTGAAAAAAAAAGAGTTATTTTGTTAAAGATGATATCTAAAAATAAAATTGGACATTACATACGGATTTTTCTGTAAATAATTACATCAAACCATTACATACAAATTTTGTTGTATGTAATTACACATAGAATTGTTTTGTGTAATTGTCCGATGTAAATATAACAGATCCTTACATACGGATAACACACAAAAATATTTGTATGTAATTACATAAGGATATGTTTGTAGGTAATTTACATATAGATTTTTAAATCCGTATGTAATAGTTACCTACAACACTTTTACATACGAAATTTTTTTTTGTATGCAATTCGTATGCAACTATGTTTTACATAAGATTTTGTCTATTACATACATATTTATGTTTTATGTAATACTAAATTTTCTTGTAGTGATATAACTTGTCACACAACTTTTAATGTTTCATTAAGAGCATTTTTGCTTTTGAATTTTATAAATTTTGAAAATAAAACTTAACAATTTATTAAGAGCTTATTAAACATGAATAGTAAAAAAAGGTTAAGTAAATGTTAAATGTCACTTTTACACGCCAATGACGAAGTTCACCTTTACTAATATCTGAAAAAAAAAGCTTAAAAAAGTAGAAGAAAAATGAAATTTTAAGATTTTTTTTACATTAACTACAATAGGCTTTGACATTTCATGTCCTTAGCATGAAATTTTTGTTTAACACTTCTAATTTATAGTTCTATTTTATGAGAATTTCATAACTCGATATGAACTATCCCAATTTGGTGTCAACGTACATTTTGCTTGATCTTGATGAGCATCACCAAATTTCTTCAAATGAGGTCATCGTTTTCAAAGTTGTGTTTCTTGATACAAGTATTATGTTCTGCTAATACATTAGTAGGTCCTTCATGAATCTAAGCTTTTTTTTTTCTTATATCTCATTGATTATGTTGCAAGATTCATTGAATTGTTGTCTTCAAGATTCTTAATCCAATTTGACTAAAATCATGACATTAGTTTCGTGCACATGTAAAAAAGGTTTTATTTTATGGAGGATTATGGCATACAATGATAGTCCCATAAAATGACAAACATATCATTGGCTCAAAAACCTTGACCTAACTTCTTTTTAAGCCCATTAAATACGACTAGTTGGTTGTTTCTACCTATTTGTTCAAACAAAGATGCTTAACTAAGGAAACTTTATATTTAATTTTAAGCCGTTGAAGAAATTGTTCAAACCCATTATTGATGATTTCTACCATTATTAGTGACCACAAATAATATAATCCATGTTGAAATTGTTGATCAAGAGTGATCAAGAGTGATCAAGTGCTTTGAAGAATCCTAACCATTTGTGTTTGACGCAAGGTTGTGTTGTTGTTGTGTTTTGGGAGGGATCTGGGTAGTTTTATATGTAATTCACACCTTTGTTGAATCTAAAGCTTATGTGTTTTAAATCCTTTTTTAAAATAAAGTCTTTTTCAAACTAAGTGAAAAATAACCTGTTGTTTTGTTGAATCAACCGGTTGTTTTACTCTTAGGAGTTTTTGAAAAGGTTGAAAACTATTTGAGTTTGGTTGACTCAACTGTCAAACCAAACAATCGGTTGTTTCGTGGTTTCAACCGATTGTTTCTTTGAAAATCCTAACAGAATTTTGTTTTGATGGTTGAATGAGCTTTAAATGATTTCCAACTGAATACGCTCCTTCATTAAATGCTTTTACCAATCTTTGGAAAATATAAATAGTTTGTTTATGTTTTCAAACAAAAAAAGAGAAAACAGATTTGAGTTTTTGAGTTGTGAAAGAGTTGATTCAATATTTGAACATTCACATCAAAGCTTTGGGTTTTCTAAGAGAGTGGAATAGGATTGCATTTGTATTGATTTTAGATTGTTCTGTAAATGAGTGTAATCTCTTCTCAACCTTCTGTATTTTTAGTGTTGTGTTGCTAAGGAGTGTTGTGTGCTCTTGAGGGGATCAAGATTAATACTCTTGGTGTGTGAATTAGCAAAGTGAGTGTGTTTCTTGAAGGGTTCAAAGTCACTGCTTTGGTGGATTGTTTGTTGTAATTTGGTTTGATTACTTAGTGGATTACCAGTGGTTTTCTAGGGACTGGATGTAACTCTTGGTTTAAGAGTGAACCAATATAAACTGTTGGTGTATCTTTCTCTTACCCTTAAACTCATTTACATCAACCGATTGTTTTTCTGTTGTTTTGCTGTTTTATTGATCTTGTTCTTGGCTAACCTGATTTTTGTTCTGGATTCATACAAAGAATTTTGTTAAAGCTTAAAAAGTTTCAAAAACCCCTCTTAAACAATTCACCCCCCTATCGTTTAAGGCCATATATTCTAACATAAATATAACATTCTTTCAATTGAAAATTTGGACTTATTATGTAATGATCCTATCTAATGATCTTACAATCTATTTACTGAAATAATCTATAACTAAAACTAGAAACATAACTTGTCTTTTGGCCATGGGAAAGAGTCTAAGGATATCCATCCCCCAATAGCAAATGACCAAGGTGTAGCTATGATGAACAAATCTCTGGAAGGTAAATTTTGTATAGGGAGAATTGTCATCACTCTTTGAATTTGTGGAAAAATGCATTGGTGTCATCTTTTAGAAAATGGTAAATTATATTTTTTTGTGAAGTAATAAGCATCCATGCTTTATGATCTTGAATGCATTCTACAAATTCTTCTATGCAACTTAAAAGACATATATTGAGCTTATTTTTATCTAAGCATTTGAGTAAATGATGAAGAATCCTTTTTGCATTGTTATAAATGGTGTAAAATGAAAACATAACTTGTACTCTTGTTTCATCCATTTTATTTTTAGGAAGGATGTCATCGGAAAGTTAATGAATAATTGACATCATCCATGTTGGTTTGGTTAAACTAATTTGGAACACATCATCATAGTCCCAATCTAGGTAGGTCAAAGTGTCTTGGATTAATGTCCAATGTTATCCCAACTTTTTCATATTGAACAACTTAGATAGGAAATTGACTCTATCATTCTAAATGAATGGGACATGTTCATATTAAACTCGTCAAAGCTAGCGATGTCATAATAATTTTTAAGGAGAGTTTCCTTAGCTTGAACCTCTCTTTTTGACATAATGACAAGTTGTGAGTTGCTTTGATAACAAAGTATCTTAACTCCTATCTCTTTAATAAGTCATAATTATTTTTTGATCGGCAATATAATAAGTCATAATTATGTTATTAAGGTTTCACACTTGAACTGATTATTGGATGTTTTGGGATCAAACATTAAAGTTACTCTAAGATTATCCCATCGGGACCTTCCAAGATTACATCAATTCCACTACCTTTCTTATTTGATGAATCATCTACATTTAGTGTCCGTAATTCATGTTTATGTTTGAGATAGGGTAGCTTGACTAAAATTTTAGCTAAGAATTGTGTTTTTCTTAGGCCGCAACTTTCAAATTATAGTCCAATTTTGGATAGTTCAATTGAATAAACTATTTTTTGTCCATCAAGCTCTGGCTTTTGCAATACTTTTTTGATTGGGCAAATTGACCATCGCTTGAAACTCTAAAATTATGGTTAAATTCATCTTGCTGAGCTAACCTAAGCAAGAATTCACTTCTCAATGACTTCGTATCATTTCTCAAAAGCCTGAAAAGTTTTGCTTATGAAGTATACCAAATTTTTCTTTTTCCTTTTTTAAACATTAGGATCAAGCTAATAGTTGATTTAACAACAACTTAATATAATAGGATGCTTCATGGCTAACTTATGAGCAATGGTAAATAAGTAAGGTCTCACTTAATTTGTTGAAATATCCTTCACACTTCTTATCCCACTCAAACTTTTGTGGTGCTTTGAGAAGTTTAAAGAAGAATTTAGTCATCTTAGCTAAATTTCATAGGAAACTAGCTAAGGGGGCTCTCTTTATTTTTAGTTGTTGAATTATAAGGGCTTCTCATGGGAAGAATGGTTTCACCCTTCAATCCCATGTTGTGTGATTGTGAAACCAAGAAACTTTCCTTTTCCAATCTCAAACACAGACTTTTCAGGGATCAAGTGCATGTTGTGTTTTCTAACCTCGACAAAATCTCTCTTGAGATGTTGCGGGTTATCTTCAACATTGGACGATCATCCAATTGCTTTTTATTTATGAGACCATGGAGTTGAACGATGTTGAGGGATCCTACATAGTACATGGAAAATAGTTATAAGAAATGTCAACCATAAAAATATCACAACCATGTCCTCAACGCATACTTCCATGATGTCTCCAATTAGGTTTTTAAAGACATTATCCATTAAACATTGATGGTTGCACTTTCATTTTTTAGACCAAATGACATGATCTTGTAGCAATAATTTACATGTTTAGTCATGAAGTTCATATTGTCGTTTTTTGAGGGTACACTCTGATTTGATTGTAGTATGCATTTAAAAGTTAAGTATTTTGAAATCATATGTGTTTTCTACCAAGAAATCTATGGTTGAAAAAGAATAATAATATTTAGGATATGCTTTGTTGATGTTGGTGTAATCAATGCACATCCTCCATTTAACATATGAATTTTCACCATGATGACATTGGTAAATCACGTGGTATGTGTTACTTCTTTTATAAAGTCACCTTTCAAAAGTTTTTTGACTTCTTGGTCAAGGACTTATTATCACTCCTCGCTAGGCTTTCTCATTTTTGGAGCCACCAATTTAGCTTTTGGTATGATGGCCAAGTTATGACATATAAAGTCTATATCAATCTCTAACATGTCAGTTGCGCTTCATGCGAAAAAGTTGGAGTTTTTAGTGAAAATATCCTTCAGTTTTCTTTGCATGAAAAGACTAATTACTTAACCAATATGAGTGTTTTGACCTTATTGTGATCGGAGTTGAGAGTTAGACATTTGTTCATTGAAGGAAGGTTGATTCTCCTTAATATCATTTCTTGGGTCCAAGTCAAATTTATTTTTTTTAACACTAAAACCATCAAGAGAGATAAACCCCACATTATTACTCTACTCTAAAGATCATGGTACCTCCACCAGTGCAAAAAAGCCCATTCACAACACTAAATACACAACGCTTTTACTATCAAACGTTGTCCATCAAAACGCGGTGACATTTTGAAATTAAAACGAGTATAAAACGACGATTGTGGGTGAAACCGCCGTTTTAGACCAAAGTTGTTTGGTATAAAATGGCGGTTGTGGGTGGAACCATCGTTTTATACCAAGCACTTTGGACTAAAACGCCCGTTTCACCCACAACCGTCGTTTTATACCAAGCAGTGTTGGTCTAAAATGACGGTTTTACCTAAGAACAGCCGTGTTAGAGTCATTTGATTACCCTAATTTGAAGCGTGTCACTTACACTTTCGTTTTCCGTTTGTCTTTTCGCTTGTCTTACTCTCGTGCTCTCTATTTCTTCTTCATCTCCGTTGTGACATTCACTCATTTTATGTTCTTTCTCCTTCACATTCACTCATTCCTATTTTCTCCATTGCTTATTTTTTTTGTTTCTCTTATTGGTTTTTCTCCTCTATTGGTGAAGGTTTCTTGGCTATATTCAATTGTTTCTTTGTTGCCCTCACTGGTTTCTTTGTCGTTGCTAGCCACCGTCGACACTGTCCTTCACCACCATTCTACCTTCATGCACAAGGTTGGTGGTGTTTTAATTTTTTTAAATATTTTTTAGTATTATTAATTTGTATATTTTGTATTTTTTATAATTTGTATTTTTTTTAATTTATATTTATATTATGTGAGTAATTAGGTTAGAATAGAATTATTAAATTGTAGATTGTAAATAGATTTCTATTATTTAGTATTTATAATTAATTTAATTTTAATTTGTATTTTTAGCATTTATTATAATTTTTATTTTTTGTTAATTTATATTATGTTAGTTGTTAGGTTGTAATAGAATTAATAAATTGTTAGATTGTAAATAGATTTATATTATTTAGTATTTATAATTAATTTAATGATTTTTAATTAGATTTTGTAATTAGATTATAAATAATTTATTGATTTTAATTGATATTATTTATTATTCATAACTTTAATTAAATTTATTAATTTTATATTGTATGTATATTTATAATTCTTTGATACGTGTTGGTATTGAGTTCGGGGGTGTTCGACCCTCGGTAATTGATACGTGTTGGTATTGAGTATGAGGGTTTCGACCCTCGACAATTAATACATTTTGGTATTGAGTTTGTGGGTGTTCGAACCTTAGCAATTGATACTTGTTGGTATTGAGTCTGGGAGTGTTCGACACTTGACAATTGATACGTGTTGGTATTGAGTCCGGAGTGTTCAACCCTCGACAAATGTGAGATTTCACACTTATTAGTGAACACTTGAATGACCATTACAGAACATAATGGATCGAGATTAGATTAACTTTGTTCGCATAAGTGATGAGTACGAAAGAGGAGTAGAAAAAATTATACAATTTACGCAACGTAGCGCCAACAATAGTGGTCATGATGGAGTAAAGTTTAGGTGTTTGAGTTTTAATTGTTTAAACAGAATGAGATTGGATGTTAACAAAATCAGAGAGCACCTTCTATGTGATAGGTTTCTACGATTTTATATTACATGGACATGACATGGTGAATTATTAAATTTACCAAGTGTTTCCATATCCGAAGAATATGTATGGTCCACCATGGATGATGCAGTATGTGGTGAAGTACATGATGATCAATTGGAAGACATGATTCATTATGTTGGAGTTGAGTCTCCATTGTGATATGGAAGTATGTCAAGCAATGTAGAGACTCCATTGTATCCTGGATAAACTAACTTCACATGATTGTCGGTGGTGTTTAGATTGATGAATTTGAAGGCAATAAATGGATGGACTGATAAAAGTTTCACAAAATTGTTTCAGTTGTTGAAGGATATGCTTCCAATGGGAAATACTCTGCCTAATCGTAATTATGAGGCCAAAAAGATTCTTTGTACGATGGATATGGAGTATAAAAAGATACATGCATGTCCTAATGATTGTATATTATACAAGAAAGATTTTGAATTGTTGAAAAATTGTTCGAGGTGTTGGTTATCACATTATAAGTTGAAACAAAAAAAATGATGATATTGAAGAGATAGAAAAGCATGGACCCCCAATGAAGGTTATGTGATATCTTCCCATCATTCCAATGATGAAACGTTTGTTTGCAAACCCAAATGATGCTAATAATATTAGATGGCATGCAGATGAGAGGAAATGTGATGGCATGAATCGACATCCAACTGATTTTATTAAATGGAAAAAATTTGATGACCAGTTTCCAGAGTTTGGTAAAGAGTCAAGAAATATCTGACTTGGTTTAGCTACAAACGGAATGAATCCGTTTGGTAATATGAGTATGAATCGCAGTTCATGACCTGTTTTACTAGTTATTTACAACTTACCTCCTGGATTGTGCATGAAGCAAAAATACATGATGTTGTCTATGGTGATATTCTGTCTAAGACAGTCAAGAAATGACATAGATGTTTGAAAGGGTATGTCAAAAATCATTATCGTCGAGAAGCTTCAATGATTGAAAGGTACATAGCTTAAGAAAGTATTGAATTTTGTTTAGAGTACATGTCAAAAGCAAATCCAATAGGTGTTCCATCCAACTCATAGCACCACAGGCATTCTATAAGTAAATGTTTACGTGGTGTACATGTCGTAAGCAAATCTCGATCAGAAGTCTTGCAGACAAATTTGTATATATTGAATAACACAAATGAGGTTATACCTTACATAGATCCTCATAAAGCCATTCTAAAGGCAAATAACCCAAGACAACCAAAGAAATGGGTCTTGACGGAACATAATAGAAATTTCATGCCTTGGTTTAAAGACGAGGTGTTAAAGGATTCAACGATATCGGAGACCTTGACCTGCTTGGCTGTTGGATTGAAGTTTAATGTCATTTCTTGTACATGTTACAAAGTGAACAATTGTATATTTTACACAAAGTTTATGGATGAAAAGAGTACAATTCAAAATTGAGGTGTTACTTTTGAAACCGAATCAATGCAGTTTTCCACTTCAAAAGATACAAATCCTATAGTTGGATCAATGACATACTATGGTATTATAGAAGAGATATGAGAGGTTGACTATACTAAGTTTTTTATTCTAGTTTTCAAGTGTAAATGGGTTGACAATAAGAGTGAGGTTAAAATTGATGAATCAGGATTCATATTAGTGGACTTTTGAAAGATAGGTTATCGAAATGAGCCATTTATAATGGTTCCACAAGCATCTTAGGTTTTCTACGTCAAAGATCCTATGTTAGAACATTGGTATGTCATTTTACATGGGAAAAAACAAGGAGAAGCTATTGATGATATTGAAAATGGTGACCCCGTTCATTCACACCAATAATAATAAATAAAGATAACGATGTAGTTGATGATGTACATGCAACGCGTAAAGACCACGAGGGAATTTACATATGATTTAGAAATATTTTTTATAATACGAATTTAGAATTTAATGTATTTGTTTTATATGATTTTCTATCGATGCAATTTAACTAATGTGTGTTATCTAATTTTTTAACACATATATGATTGACGATCAAACTCCAATTTCTTCTACCCCCCCCCCCCCCCCCCCCCCCCCCCCCCCCCCCCCCCGCCCCGCCCGCCCCCCACGTCCTCCCCCTCTCAACCGCCCGTTCCTTCTATGCACACCTTACCCCCCCCCACACA
>Ga0123342_1007567_pt1 | contig 14253 bp, 8 predicted proteins | sample Turbeawhitnodule_FD_89960 | JGI IMG/M metagenome (GOLD analysis project Ga0123342, IMG submission 89960) | Root nodule microbial communities of legume samples collected from Mexico - Turtle bean Mexico white nodule | ecosystem: Host-associated > Plants > Roots > Nodule | place: Mexico: Nepantla...
AACAAACTCAAAAAAAAAAAAAAAAAAAAAAAACCAAAAAGAAAAAAAAAAAAAAAAAAAAAAAAAAAAAAAAAAAAAAAAAAAACAAAAAAAAAAAAAAAAAAAAAAAAAAAAAAAAAACAAACCACTAAGAAAAATTGTCAACAACAATTAGAGGAACTTATAAAAGATCTTTACAAATAACACAACAGTTGTACAACCCATTATCTAAACAAAATCAAAGGTAACCCTTTTTCACTTCACATATGCTCCTCCTTAGAATTTCTTTATCCTAAAATAAGAGATAAAACCTCCTAAAGAAAACCAACCCTTTACTCCACTTAAGAGAACAAACTGCTTAAAATCCTTCTACAAAACACACAACTTATTCCTTCTTAAACATGGAGTTAGAGACACATACCAAAATAAAGGAGACAAATTTATTTCACATTTTCATATATACCAGAGATTCCAAGCACCAATCAAAATAAGTGAACTCTGCATCTTTTTCTTTACTGGTAATCGAAGCCCAAGTTTTTCTTTGAGTCACTGTAAACACCTCTATATGGTCAACTCTCCCATAATTAAAGACACACATATTCTGATGTTTCCATATTTTATCTACAATTGCAATTCACACCACTCCCCATATTATGGAAATTGGGCCATTAACCTTCATAGGGCAAAACACCATGAAGTGTACCTTGGCATCATAGTGGTTCATCGACAAACATCCCAACCAAGACAAACACATATCCCAAATTCTCCACGCAACATTACACTTAAAACATAAATGACAAACAGTCTCCTCTTCCTCACCACACAACCCACACAAGCAACTTACCAAGTCTCCTCTTCCTCACCACATAACCCACACAAGCAACTTACCAATAAAACTCTTCGTCTCAACAGATTATCCTTTGTTGTTATGCTATTATTCACACCCTCCCTCCAAGCTGTGATTTATGCAGAAGGAAGAGCCTTTACCTTCCAACACCTCTTAAACAAAGCCCTATACTCACCTCTAACTTTAAAGAATTATAAGATTTCATCGAAAATCTCAGCTGCTTATCATCCCTCCAAATTCAACTATCTGCAACGCTTTCCCCCTCCTCAACAACCTTTATATTTTCCAACAAAAGCAACAACTAACCGACCTAATTCTCTTTCCACACAAACAGATTTCTCCTCCACCCTAACTTCCACTCCCACTTACTATTGTTCCACCAGTCTGCTTTGTAATAAAGTACTACCACGATCTGCAACAATCAAATACAATCTTGGGTATTTATACATTAACGCTTCATTATGTACCCACTTATCTTCTCAAAATATGATTTACTTCCCATCCCCAATCGTCCACTCGACTTTATCTTCAGACTCACACCCTAACTATCTGAATTCACTAGTGCAAAAAACGCATACTACAACGACATATTAAGTCGGTTAATTGATAACCAATGTAAATAAAGATGCGATGACATTTTTGTAAATATTTAGGATATATTACACCGGTTGTAAGGACCAATGGGTATACTATGTTCTTTTCAGAGTTAAAAAATAAAGTTTTAAAAAAACTTATTTTGGCGCTAGACATATTACCCGATTGGTTAATCCAACTGGTGTAATATTTCCTTAAGAGTTTAAAAAAAAAATATTAGTTGAAATTACTCCGTGAGTGTGGTGGTCTATTTATAGGTCACTACAAAAAATATAAAATTATATTGATTTTGATTTTGAAGATATAAAATTATATTTATAGGTCTATTTATGAAGATCGGTCTTCATAAACATTAACAAAATGATATTGATTTTTAATAGTTTTCATTATGCATAATTATATTTAATGATAATATCATGTAACAAAATCAGAGTATCCCGTAACAAAATTATAGTATCATGTAACAAAATCATAATATCAAAAAATTATATAAATAAAACATAGTGGCATTTTTGTAAATATTTGGTATATATTACACCGATTGTTCCTTATAACCGATGTAATATTTTATTTTTAGAGTTAAAAAATAAAATTTTAGAAAAACTTATTTTGGAGCTAGACATATTTCACTGGTTGGTTAATCCAACCGCTGTAATGTGTTTATTTACCCTACTTGTTGCCTCGTGCTCTCACTGCTCACACATGCTTAAAGTTATTTCTCTCTTTCTTTTGCCTCCAACACAGTTGTCGCGTTGTTGCCACCATTCTGAATCGCTTTGCCACCGTTCTAATTCACTTCTACCACCGCTCTGCACCTCTTACACCACTGCTGCTGACACCACTCACCACCTCCTCCACCTTCCTTTCTTCGTTGCATTCTTTCTTCACTTCTCTTTTCCTCAAATCTACATTTTGTGTTGTCTATTTTCTCGTTTTGCTAACTCTTTTTGAATTTCAAGATGGAACCTATGGACATAGTTGGAAAAGCCAAGGAAGACTCGTTGCTTCCTAAAGGTATCTCACCAGGCCTTTCTTTTCTCAGATTCGTGACTTTAGATTTATGTTTGATGGTAAATGCATTTCTTATTTTGTTTTCATGTCTAAACCAGTGATTATTGCGGTGTTAGCTTGTGTATCACTAATGGTATGTATGAGCAGGGATAAATGTTGTGTTTTATTTTAATAAATTTATAAAAAAAAACTCTAACATATTACACTGGTTGTGGCCTTAACTAGTGTAATATTTCACATATTACACCGTGTTTGTTTCAACCGGTATATGTCCCTTCTGGAGTACATATTTTTTAATATTTTATTCAGAATTTGGTACATATTACACTGATTTTAATTACAACCGGTGTTATATGTGATTGATATTTTATATGGCTTACATCTACATTCATGAAGGAACCAGTGTTACATGTCTCCTAGAATCGATGTTATATGCGTTTTCTGCACTAGTGATTCCATACACTTTTCAGATCTCTCCACCCAAGAGATTCCTTATTATTTATGACCGTACTTTTTAACTCATTCTAGTCTCCCTACTTAGATTCCAAAATTTCTTTCCATAACACACTTTTATCTGTTTTGAGGTTTAGATCCATTTACTTAATAATATTAAATGATCTTACATCTTTTACCACAAATCCACCAACCTCTATGTTTGAAACAATATTAATACAAAGATATGAAGAAAAACCCTTCACATATTCACCTCTCTTTTCCTTAAAATTAAGGACACAACTAGCAAAACTAAAATGATCAGAATTAACATTATCAATAATACATTCAGTATAACCAACGCAAAGTAAAGTAGGTAACAAGATATTATTAACTTTAAAACATTTCAACACAATGGCATCTTTAATACTATTATCTATTACACGCTCTTTAAGATATTACCAATCATGTTTATACATGCAACGAACTAAAACTAAATTATGGTAAAAATATTGGATATTTTATCAAAACAACATGAGCTTTTGGTAAAAAAAAAAATTATTTCATTAAAATAACATTAAAAAAATCATTAAATAACAACTAAATCTAGAGACAAAAGAATTAGTAACTATATTAACTAAGTTAAATATTATTTTAGAGATTAAAAAATTATTAGTATCTAAAATATTTTTTATTATTAAAAAAATTATAAAGTAATTTTTAAATTAATATTTAACATTAATTATCAAAATTTTAACTATTAACTATTTTTTATTTAAATTATTCAATTAAAAGAGATAATAACTTGTATTTAAATTAATTTTTTTAATTTATTATATACCTAATTTGAAAAAAAAAACAATAAGTGTAGTCAAATATTAAACCCATAAAAATATTACAAAAAACTAATTAATAATAACATTGAATATAATAATTTATTTATGAAAAATAATTAAAATGATAAACAAATAGAAGCGTAAACACGTTTTTCGTTAAAAAAAAATCAAAAATAGATTTGAAATACGAATATTGATTGATTTTCATCAACTCCAATTTTCTGAATTTAACATATATGTTATTAAACAACCCAGATATTTGTAATTGTCGATGATATAACCAATCAGGAATAAATTATACGCGTGCCACTTTTTTCTAATATAAAACCACTGTAAGTCAAAATCATTATTTTGTCGACAAACAGTGTAATTCAAAATCATTATTTTGTCGACAAAAAGTGTAATTCAAAATAATATAAGATTAATAAATTCAAAAACCAATCAAAATTTATTATATTTTCAATTTTGTGAATCTACTTCTTTTCAATTAATCAATTTATTTCTGTTTTCATCTTAAAAATCAGATCAGTTACGTTACGTGTTTGTGTAGCACACGTATGTAGTTGGGTAACACGTGTGTAGCCGTACTCTTGATCATGAAACACAATTCTGCAAATATGTGATATCAGACAAATGTCATAAATTTTAATTTTAATTTGTCTATCTCATTGTTTATTTATTTTTAAATCCAAATAATTTAGCAGTTCTATTTTTATAATTAACATCCATATAATAAAAATAAAAATAAAAATAAAATAAAATAAATATTTATTATTATTTTAGAAAAATATTATTAATATTTAAAATAAATGGTTCAATTAACTCCAACATTGTAGAAAAATAATTGCTGTAAAAATGATAGATTTTAAGAATCAATGCAAATTTAAAATATTTATTTTCAAAAATAGTAAATTTAAAAATCAATTAGAATAAAATTAAAGTTTAAGTATTCTATTTAAAAAATAAGAGTCATTAAAGAAAATGAATATTTAACATCTGATAAAAAAAAAAGACTAAAATAAATATTAATTAATTAATAACATTGAAATGTCTCACACAATTTACTCCCAAATATAAATGCAATTTATTAGTGTTTATTTTTGAACATTGACTCTTAGGACATCGAACTTGGGTTTCCATGTGTTGCTGAACATTCCCTTTACGGGGATGGTGATACTTTAACAACCCACCCAGAGAGTAAAACACATATAATCTACGTACTAATAAATTATTATTTTAATTATATTTATTTTATTTTTTAATTTTAAATATTATTATATTATTATAATTATTTGTTAAATGTGTATGTTTTATATTTTGGTTTTCAAAATAAACTTTTCCTTTTTTCTTTTTGGCTAATTCCTGCACTAATAGTAATATGTGATATTTTTTTCAAATAGCACTATTTTTACATATAACCTATTTATTTTTCTATCTACACTGTATTTTAATTTTTTCTTCATATATCACTATTTTTACTTTTAAATATTTGTAAAATTATAATGAATTTAAATATTTATAAAATTGAAATAGAAAAAAATTTGAAATTTGAAATTTGAAAATTAAAAATTATATATATATATATATATAAATTTATGAAGTAATATCAATACAAATAGAATCAAATAAAATATTTTATAGGTATTTTGATGTAAGGTGTTTTGATGTAAATAAATATTATGGATAAAATAAATGTAAATCCTAGAGCGTAAATCTTAAAAAGTAAATCCTAATCCTAAAATCCTAAACCATAATCCTAAATCATAAACCTTAAATCCTAAATTCTAAACCATAAACACTAATCTTTAAACCGTAAACCCTAAACATAAACCCTAAACCTTACGTCTTAATCTTAAACCCTAAATCCTAAATCATAAATCAAAAATCCTAAATCCTAAGTCCTAAGAAATTATAAGAAATATTATATAATGATATTTGTTATTATAATTTATGACATATATTTATATATAACTCATTATTTACATAATCTTTCAATTTAAATATATTTTTTTCTTAATTTTTATTTTAAAATTATAATTTATACATTTATTTTTTTATTAAACTTAATAATAAATTTGTTCACTTAATTTTGTTTATTATTACATGCATATCATCATTGAATAACTTAATTTTTATTTATAATTTTTTAAACCATTCAATTAATATATTTTTTTTATAAAATATCCAAATAATTTTAATTAATTTTTACTATTACTTATTTTGATATCTTTTTAATTTTTCTTCTATTTCAATTTTATAAATATTTAAATTTACTATAATTTTATAAATATTTAAAAGTGGAAATAGTGTTGTTTGAGAAAAAAAAAGTCAAAAACGGTGCTAGATAGGGAAATAAAAACAAAAGAGTGTTGGATGGGGAAATAAAAGTGAAAATAGTGTTATTTGAGGAAAAAGTTCGTAATATACACTCAACATCTTAGAAAAATTGACTATTTTGTCCTTAACATTTTGGATGTCTATGTCTGTAACAAAAATAATACATTTTTGGATCTACTCGTCCAGAACTAATAAGTGATTTCTGGATATTATCATTTGTAGTTTTATCAAGATACCCAACAATGATATCTTCGCATAAGAATTTTAAGGGGAGTTTCTTTAAGGTTGTGGTCGGGGAGGAGGGTCATCACTTTTTCTATGATAGTGATTCTCCTCAGTTTCCCTTCTACTAAACTCGTGAACCGGCATGCTTTCACACATGCCCAAGGTCGTCACTAACCTGGGAAGACTTGGAAACTTTGTTCGTTTTAGACAAGCTTCCTCGGAAAATCAATACTCGACAGCTATTGTGAGTTTTCTTATCTCCTAATCGACTTGATGACGTTAAGGGTATGCTTTCGTTTTTATCTTTGCTTTCATCTTTGTTTTTTATGTTTGTTGAGTTGTGCTTTTCGCAACTATCATGGCTTCTGTGACCCGGAAGAACGGAAGCTCTTCTTTAAGGAGCTGTTGAAACAAAGGCATGTTGTTGCCGGCAATACTCCATTCGTGCAAGCCGAGGTGGTGGAGCCTTTGTGGACGATCCCAGCTGGTGAGACTCGTCCTCCCCTGAACTAGTCGAAGAAAGTTCGACAAGAAAAGAGCACAAGAATTCCTCTCGCCCCCACTCTAATCGGTCCTCTTCGGGAAAATCCCTTAGGAGGCCACAAATCGAAGCTGGGTCGAGTTCAGCTTGGGACTTTCTCGTCCACAACATGTGTCTTGGTGACAAGGTTTCGATTCCTCTGAGCTCGACAGAAAAAGAGAGATTTAGGTCGGCCTCCCCTTTTGAGTTGGCCAACTCGTTTCTAGCGCTGAGTGCTCGAGCCTTCATGCTTGGTAAGCAGATGGGCACAGTACTTAAAGACAAGGAAGGTGTTGACCTGGAGAACCCAAAGACTCAGTTGGTCGAGTGCGCCTCCTCTCTTCAACAAAACAAAGATCTGGTCGTCGAGTAAGCTTGTTTAAAGTTGGAGAATGACGCGCTGCTATTTAAAGAGAGGGTCATGTTGGTCGAAAACAAAGACCTCAAGAAGAATATGACCGACATGACCGTTAACTCTCTGGCCGAGTAGGGGGAAATCGAGCAGCTTCAAGTGTCCTTGCATAAAATGGGTGAAGACCTTCGCCGCACACAAGATTTTGTCCTCCACCAACATGAACTCGGTTTCAAGAAGGCCCTGGAGCTTATGGCATCCCTCTTAATGAAGATAAGTACGATGTCAACAAATATTTTTACAAGGGGGAACTTATGTTTATCACCTGTACTGGTATGGGACAAGACCAAGATGATCGAGACTCGGCCTCCCTGGCCGAGATGACCGAGACCCCCACGGACGGCCTGGCCGACCGACACAGTTAACCATTTACGCTCATACCAAGGTCAGTGAAGCTAAATTACCATTAAGAATTAGATAATGCAACCATAAGTGTGATCCATTCCACTAATCAGACCCAATAAGGTAAGCCCATTAAAATAATATAAATAGCACACATTCCAAGAAGAAAGGTATGTCATTATTACTGTACACACCCGAGTGTCGAATACCCTCTTTACTAACTTGAGCGTCGAAGTACCTTCTGCAGGTACCTCCCCCATTTGGTATTCACCCAAGACTGAGAGCCTTGGGAGTAGCATGAAGACTAGAAGGATCACAGCAAAGCCTTAGCATCCTTCCCAAAGGAAGGAGGAAGACGAAGCCTTCAATAGTTCTTTAGGTCTCATCTCCCTAGCAGGAACATCACCAACATTCTAGATGACGATGGTGGGAGGAATCTACTTGGTTGGCCACTCCAGGTCCTGATGATGCAGCCGGAAAGGCTTGATGCTCTAGTGACTTAAGTTGAGATTGTTTTTGACGATGATTGAGATGCTATCGGGTTGGTTGGTGGTTTTTGCTTTGTAAGAGGGTTTAAGGCATCCCTCTTAATGAAGATAAGTATGATGTCAACAAAAACTTTTACAAGGGGGAGCTCATGTTTGTCACCGACATTCTGGATGACGATGTTGGGAGGAATGTACTTGGTCGGCCACTCCGGATCCTAACGATGCAGCCAGAAAGGCTTGATGCTTTGGTGACTTAAGTCGAGATTGGTTTTCGCGCATTTTTTTTTACTTTTTGATGATGATTGAGATGATATCAGTTTGGTTGGCGGTTTTTGCTTTGTTAATTTTGTTGTCGCTTTGACGACCTTTGTAAACATGGTGTATTTAAGACAGATTAATCTCTTTTGGCTTAATTTTATTTTTTGTCGATTTTATTTCTTTTTTTGGCGTTTGCTCTGTGTTTGTTATCTAATTGGCGATTATGTTTGCACTTGACGATTTTTCTTTTCTTATCATCTTTTCGGCTAATTACCTTTGACGTTGTCATTATTTGTTTACGCTTACGACTTTGTGGCTGATTATCTTCTCGACTATGTTTTCTCGTAAGAGATCCATTTTTTGGATTCTTCCTTTTATTGTGTTTATTAGTAGGGATCCATTTATGGATTCATCCTTAATCGGTAAGTTAGAGTGGCCACTTGTGGAAGCGTTAATTGGTGCCTCGTTAAAACCCCCCGGGTTGGCTATTCATACCTGGCATAAACCGGTGGTGGAAAAAGAGTGCACTTTTAAAGAATTTTAACTAAATTAAAATTTTAAATGACTAGAGTTCCATGTCCTCGGAATGTGTTTTCCATCCAGCGTTTCTAGTCGGTATGCTCTGTTGTTCAAATTCTCGGTTACTTTGAAAACTGAAAAGTCCTTCCCAGTTGGAGGCGAATTTTCCTTCGACTCTATCCTTCCGAGCATCTCCCTTCATTCTCCATACAAGATCACCGGCTAGGAATGATCTTGGTCTTGTTTTCATGTTGTATATGTGGAAGCTCTTTTCCTGCATGCTTCTTCTCGTATTCCCTCAACTCTTGAATTAGATCGAGCTCTGTCTGAATGCACTCGTCATTCATCTGGAGGTCGGCAATTTTCTAAAATAAATATTTATTATTATTTTAGAAAAATATTATTAATATTTAAAATAAATGGTTCAACTCCAACATAGTAGAAAAATAATTGCTGTAAAAATGATAGATATTAAGAATCAATGCAAATTTAAAATATTTATTTTCAAAAATAGTAAATTTAAAAATCAATTAGAATAAAATTAAAGTTTAAGTATTCTATTTAAAAAAATAAGAGTCATTAAAGAAAATGAATATTTAACATCCGATAAAAAAATAAGACTAAAATCAATATTAATTAATTAATAACATTGAAATGCCTCACACAATTTACTCCCAAATATAAATGCAATTTATTAGTGTTTATTTTTGAACATTGACTCTCAGGACATCGAACTTGGGTTTCCATGTGTTGCTGAACATTCCTTTTACGTACTAATAAATTATTATTTTAATTATATTTATTTTATTTTTTAATTTTAAATATTATTATATTATTATAATTATTTGTTAAATGTGTATGTTTTATTTTTTGGTTTTCAAAATAAACTTTTCCTTTTTTTTTTGCTAATTCCTGCACTAATAGTAATATGTGATTTTTTTTTCAAATAGCACTATTTTTACATATAACCTATTTATTTTTCTATCTAGTACTGTTTTTTTTACTCTTTTTTTATATCATTATTTTTACTTTTAAATATTTGTAAAACTGTAGTGAATTTAAATATTTATAAAATTGAAATAGAAAAATATTTGAAATTTGAAAATTAAAAATTATATATATATATATATATATATAAATTTATGAAGTAATATCAATACAAATAGAATGAAATAAAATATTTTATATGTATTTTGATGTAAGTAAATATTTTGGATAAAATAAATGTAAATCTTAAATCGTAAATCCTAAACCCTAACCCTAAATCCTAAATTCTAAACCATAAACACTAATTTCTAAACCGTAAATTCTAAAACATAAACCCTGAACCTTACATCTTAACCTTAAACCATAAACCCTAAATCATAAACCAAAAATCCTAAACCCTAAGCCCTAAAAAATTATAAGAAATATTGTATAATGATATTTGTTATTATAATTTATGACATATATTTATATATAACTCATTATTTACATAATCTTTCAATTTAAATATAATTTTTATTTTAAAATTATAATTTATACATTTATTTTTTTATTAAACTTAATAATAAATTTATTCACTTAATTTTGTTTATTATTACATTCATATCATCAATGAATAACTTAATTTTTATTTATAATTTTTTAAACCATTCAATTAATATATTTTTTTTATAAAATATCCAAATAATTTTAATTAATTTTTACTATTACTTATTTTGATATCTTTTTAAATTTTCTTCTATTTCAATTTTAAGAATATTTAAATTTACTACAATTTTATAAATATTTAAAAGTGGAAATAGTGTTATTTGAGGAAAAAAAAAAGTCAGAAACGGTGCTAGATAGGGAAATAAAAACAAAAGAGTGTTGGATGGAGAAATAAAAGTGAAAATAGTGTTATTTGAGGAAAACGTTTGTAATATGCACCCAACATCTTAGAAAAATTGACTATTTTGTCCTTAACATTTTGGATATCTATGTCTGTAACAAAAATAATACATTTTTGGATCTACTCGTCCAGAACTAATAAGTGATTTCCGGATATTATCATCTGTAGTCTTATCAAGACACCCAACAATGACCTCTTCATATAAGAATTTTAAAAGGAGTTTCTTCAAGGTTGTGATCGGGGAGGAGGGTCATCACTTTTTTTATGATGGTGATTCTCCTCGGTTTCCCTTCTACTGGACTATTGAACCAGCACACTTTCGCACATGGCCAAGATCGTCACTAACGTGGGAAGACTTGGAAACTTTGTTCGTTTTAGAAAAGCTTCCTCGGAAAATCAATACTCGACAGCTATTGTGAGTTTTCTTATCGCCTACTCGACTTGATGACGTTGAGGGTATGCTTTCGTTTTTATCTTTGCTTTCATCTTTGTTTTTTATGTTTGTTGACTTGTGCTTTTCGCAACTATCATGGCTTTTGTGACCTCGGAAGAAGGGAAGCTCTTCTTCAAGGAACTGTTGAAACAAAGTCATGTTGTTGCCGGCAAGACTTCATTCGTGCAAGCCGATGTGGTGGAGCCATTGCAGACGGTCCCAGCGGGTGAGACTCGTCCTCCCCTAAACCCATCAAAGAAAGTTCGACAAGAAAAGAGCACATGAATTCCTCTCGCCCCACTCTGATAGGTTCTCTTCGGGAAAATCCCATAGGAGGCCACAAATCGAAGCTGGGTCGAGTTCAGCTTGGGACTTTCTCGTCCACGACATGTGTCTTAGTGACAAGGTTTCGATTCCTCTGAGCTCGATAGAAAAAGAGAGATTTAGGTCGGCCTCCCCTTCTGAGTTGGCCAACTCGTTTCTAGCGCTGAGTGCTCGAGCCTTCGTGCTTGGTAAGCAGATGGGTGCAGTACTTAAAGACAAGGAAGATGTTGACATGGAGAACCCGAAGACTCGATTGGTCGAGTGCGCCTCCTCTCCTCAACAAAACAAAGATATGGTCGTCGAGTAAGCTTGTTTAAAGTTGGAGAATGACGCGCTGCTATTTAAAGAGAGGGCCATGTTGGTCGAAAACAAAGACCTCAAGAAGAATATGACCGACATGACCGTTAACTCTCTGGTCGAGTAGGGGAAAATCGAGCAACTTCAAGTGGCCTTGCATAAAATGGGTGAAGACTTCGCCGCACACAAGATTTTGTCCTCCACCAACATGAACTCGATTTCTAGAAGGCCCTGGAGCAAGCTATATATTTTTATGGCATCCCTCTTAATGAAGATAAGTGTGATGTCAACAAATATTTTTACAAGGGGGAACTTATGTTTATCACTTGTACTGATATGGGACGAGACCGAGATGACCGACACTCGGCCTCCCTGACCGAGATGACCGAGACCCCCACGGACGGTCTGGCCGACCGACACACTTAACCATTTACGCTCATACCAAGGTCAATGAAGCTAAATTACCATTAAGAATTAGATAATGCAACCATAAGTGAGATTCATTCCACTAATCAGGCCCAATAAGGTAAGTCCATTAAAATAATATAAATAGCACACATTCCAAGAAGAAAGGTACGTCATTATTACTGTACACACCCGAGTGTCGAATACCCTCTTTACTAACTTGAGCGTCGGAGTACCTTCTGCAAGTACCTCCCACATTTGGCATTCACCCCGAGACTGAGAGCCGAGGGAGTAGCGTGAAGACCAGAAGGATCACAACAAAGCCTTAGCAACCTGCCCGAAGGAAGGAGGAAGACGAAGCCTAATATAGTTCTCTAGGTCTCATCTCCCTAGCAGGAACATCACCGACATTCTAGATGACAATGGTGAGAGGAATCTACCTGATCGGCCACTCCGGGTCCTGATGATGCAGTCGAAAAGGCTTGATGCTCTAGTTACTTAAGTCGAGATTGGTTTTTGACGATGATTGAGATGCTATCGGGTTGGTTGGCGGTTTTTGCTTTGTACGAGGGTTTAGGGCATCCCTCTTAATGAAGATAAGTGTGATGTCAACAAATATTTTTACAAGGGGGAGCTCATGTTCTGGATGACGATGGTGGGAGGAATCTACTTGGTCGACCACTTTGGATCCTAATGATGCAGCCGGAAAAGCTTGATGCTCTAGTGACTTAAGTCGATATTGGTTTTCTTGCATTTTTTTTTGCTTTTCGATGATGATTGACTTGCTATCAGGTTGGTTGGGAGTTTTTGCTTTGTTAATTTTGTTGTCGCTTTGACGACCTTTGTAAACATGGTGTATTTAAGACAGTTTAATCTCTTTTGGCTTAATTTTATTTTTTGTCAATTTTATTTCTTTTTTTTGGCGTTTGCCCTGTGCTTGTTATGTAGTTGGCGATTATGTTTGCACTTGACGTTTTTTTTCTTTTCTTATCGTCTTTTCCGCTAATAACCTTTGACGTTGTCATTATTCGTTTACGCTTATGGCTTTGTGGCTGATTATCTTCTCGACTATGTTTTCTCATAAGGGATCCATTTTTTGGATTCTTCCTTTTATCGTGTTTATTAGTAGGGATCAATTTACGGATTCATCCTTAATCGGTAAGTTAGAGTGGCCACTTGTGGAAGCGTCAATTGGTGCCTCATTAAAACCCCCCGGATTGGCTATTCATACCTGGCATAAACCGATAGTGGAAAAAGAGTGCACTTTTAAAGAATTTTAACTAAAGTAAAATTTTAAATGACTAGAGTTCTATGTCATCGGAATGTGTTTTCCGCCCAACATTTCTAGTCATTATGCTCCGTTGTTCAGATTCTCGGTTACTTTGAAAACTAAAAGGTCCTTCCCAGTTGGAGGCGAATTTTCCTTTGACTCTATCCTTCTGAGCATCTCCCTTCATTCTCCATAGAAGATCACCGGCTAGGAATGATCTTGGTCTTGTTTTCGTGTTGTATCTCCAGAAGCTCATTTTCTGCATGCTTCTTCTCGTATTCCCTCAACTCTTGAAGTAGATCGAGCTCTGTCTGAATGCACTCGTCATTCAGTTGGAGGTCGGCAATTTGCTTGCAGATTGTTAATTTTGGGCCTTAACAATTATTATTGTTAATTTTGTGTTTTTAGAGTAAATTATCCGGAGGAAGCATCTACCTTTGTGAATGGGCCAAATATGCAAAAGTCCAAGTTGCTTCTTGAACCAAAACAAGAAACAAATTCTGAGGAGAAGAAAGAGAAAATAAAATCTACAATATCCCAGAAAACAGAATTGGAAGCAAATCTTCTGCAAAATACAAGAATTCTGGAAAGATGGAAACTTGGAAACAGTTAACAAAATATAAACTACAATATTCTCTCAAGATCCTTGGAGCAGAAAAGCCTATAAAAGGACACAAGCATCAAGGAGAAAAGGGGGAGTTTCATAGGATTTTCTTAGTTTATTTTCCTCTTAGTAATTCTTTTGTTTTGCCTCCGCATGGAAGGCTAAACCTTTTTGGTTGATTCCTTTGTAATTTCCCATTGAGTTATGAGGTTTTGTTCAATAAAAGTTTCGATTTTTAATTCTCTAT
>Ga0123342_1007569_pt1 | contig 14252 bp, 5 predicted proteins | sample Turbeawhitnodule_FD_89960 | JGI IMG/M metagenome (GOLD analysis project Ga0123342, IMG submission 89960) | Root nodule microbial communities of legume samples collected from Mexico - Turtle bean Mexico white nodule | ecosystem: Host-associated > Plants > Roots > Nodule | place: Mexico: Nepantla...
CATCGAATTTTTCAATTCGGAACCTCCCTTCTTCTGTCATCTCAAATGACTAGACGAGATACTCGGTACAACTGATTTCAGATCTTGGCAATCTTTTTTTTTTTTTTTAAAATCAAGAACACAAAAATTGCACCACCCAAAATCACTCACCAACAGACCTGGTCGCAGTCCCCACTGCCCTGGCCGCTGTTGTGAGGCAGATCTGGGAGCCTTCTCCTTGCACCACTGTGAAACCCTAAGCCTTGGGACATGCTGCAACCCCTGCAAAACCCTAGCTTTGGGATGCTGCTGCCGCCTCTGCGAAACCCTAGCTTTGGAACACTAATGCAGTCGCAATTTTCACGTCTCGTCGATTAATTTCTGCTGATCGAATCTCTAGTGTGTGAACGAACCAAAGTTCTTGATACCGGTTGATAGTAAAAACGCACGCGAAAACAACACACACAATCACGAATCAACTGCAGAAAATAAACAACACAAGATTTAACGTGGTTCGGTCGCCAACTGCAACCTACATCCACACGAGCAACTATTAGATTTTATTTCTTTCGTGTTGCATGCCAAATTACAAGCACAATGATGTCTTTAAATATAGATAATAAAGGGACACAATAATTAAGCCCACTCACTAAACATGTGTCTAGTCAGCTCAACCCAATTGGTCCTGGCTTCATACCCAACACCAAGATTATACTATCCTCGGCGTTCGGTTTGAGCATAAAGATGCTTTGCACAATAGAATTGACCATAAAAATCCAATGATACTGAGTGAAGTAATCAGTGACATTATGGTTAACCCACTTATACCCCCCTCGGAAGGTTGGCTCACTATTAGGCATCTCATTGGACCGATTGATCGCCCCATTCGCCGCAACAACCTGTCTGGAACCAATCTCAGACCTACTACCTTTGGCTATGTTGAAGATGGTTGTTGCCCCTTCAAGACATGTGTTTGATGAAGCCATTTGTGTAAATTTCATTTTTATTTACATTTGCTTTAAGAATGTCTTAGGTATAGTTTAGAGGTTGTTTAGAGTAGGCTTTTTGCTAGGTAACTCACCTCTTAACCCTTGACCATGTGATAAGAGCAAGCACAAGTTTTATGAAACTGTTTTTCACATGTTTTGCAAAAATATCCTTACTGCATAAAAAATGAATCTGTTATTTTCTAAATGAATAGATTTTTTTCTTAAACTAATGCCTTGATTAAATGTTTTTGAAAATTATGTTTTGTGCATCAAGTGTTTTGACTAAGTCTTCATTCCATCAAAACGACTGTGTTTCACTTGTTAAGAAGTTTCTGTTATCGTTTTGAAAATGAATCTGTTCTTCTATAAATGAATAGATTCTTTTTAAGTCTGGTGCCTTGGTTCTCTTAAAAGGCTTTTCACAGTTTATCCTTGCACCAGGGAGTTTGACTAAGTCTTCTACATATAATTAATTCTCTAACAGCTTTTGAAAATAAATCAGTTCATTTTATTTTCAATTTGTTCTTTTTATAACAGTTTTAACTATTTTTTTGAAAATCTGTTATAAGATGTTTTTTTATAAAAAGAGAGTTTGTTCCTACGTTTAGAGGTTGATAATACAATTGAAAAAACGAGTTTACAACAGAGAAATAAGGATTTTCAGAGGATTAGCATGTGTTCTTGAAAGATTTTCCAAATCACAAAGTGTGCTTGTTCTTGGTTGGTTCTAAGGCTTGGTTAGAGGTGTTGTCACTGTGTGAGCAATCTGTTCTACTAGTCTAAGGCATATTTCTGCATTCTCTATCAGGTGTATTCGTTTCATACTTTAATTTCTTGTAAAGTGTGGTTGTGAACTCTTCTTGATAGTGTTTCTTGAAGAGAGTGTGTGCTGGAATAATGTTTTTCAGCTAGTGTGCCAAGTTTCTTGTAGGGTTCAAGAATAGTGGTTGTGTAAGTGTGTTTGATACGTTTGTTTAGTGGATTTCACCTTGGATTAGGTGAGACTGGATGTAGCTCATTTGAGTGAACCAGTATAATCGTTGTGTGTTCAATTTCTCTTCATCCCTGCACTCTTTTATTGCTTTATCTGTTAATCTGTCAGAAATTGAATATGTTCAATTAAAAATAAATCTGTTCTTTCTGAGCTTGTTCATTCTGTTCTTGATTTCTGGAAAATCTATTTGGTTCTTTTAAAAGGTATATGAACTGTTAAATACAACTGGAACCGTTTAATTGTGGAAGGTTACCCAATTAATTGTCAAGCTAGTAATTGAACAATTATCACTTGCCTTAGAAGTTGAAGTTCACTGATTCTACTTTTCATAGTTTCATCTCTAAAATCAATGTGTGTGTAGCTTGAGAATTAATCTGCTTAACATCAAGAATTACGTAACTAATATAAACGATTTTGATACATAAACAGTGTAAAAATAAATCTGTTCATTGCTAAATAACTCGATTTATTTTTTGTGTGTATTGTGATAAAAGCTGAATCTGTGTGAAAGTTTTAAAAGCTCAATTCACCCCCCACCCCCCTCCCCCCCTCTTGAACTTTGACACTATTGAACCCAATAGGCTAACCTATAAAAGAGGAAGAAGAAGACCCGCCTGAAGAACCATAAGAGCTAGATGAGGACATGACTAGCCTTTTGGAATGAATGGTCGATACCTCACCACAATGAAGGATTCAAGAGTTAGAGGAGAACAAATGTGAAATGAGAGACCATCTATTTTTAGGAGCCCAACCTCGACCATACAAAGCATCACACACCTCCAAACCGTTAAATCCTTTCACATCTAACGGTTCTCATTTAAAGAGCACGGATCCCGAAGGCAGTTCCAATTTTCCCGCCAAAGGAATTTTTTGGAATACACCCTCAAAAGTTGAAACTGCAGCCCCATCATATGATCCTACCCCATCATTACATAGATCAATCGTACGGAGCCATCACAACAATTGTACTGACTCGTTACAGAATATGATCAATATAACCATATCAAGATTCTTCGGGATAAATCCCTCGAGCCTGGGGGCAAGTGTACCAGTAGGGACCGAATGGTCCCAAGACACCTCGATACCTAGTATTGACCGATTGCCATCTGTAAAATGAACTATGGTAATAGGATATTAACACAAATTAAACTGTACACAAAAAATAGATAATACATTCTTAATCATGGTCTGCATGCTAATCTCACCCAATAGTAAAAGGGTTCATCAAAGCCATATATATAGGCACAACAACCAAAACAAAGGTATGCCATTATTACATCACCCGAATACCAAATACTCACTTGAGCATCAGAGAAACTTGTGCAGGTGCACTTTCGATCGAGAGTCAAAACCCAAACGCTAGGAGAAGAAGAAAAAGAAAGGAGAACCCAACCAAAGGAAGAGAATAAATTGTTCAGTCAGTAGCAGTTACTATCTCAACCCCGAACAAATTAAAAACAAAATATACACAAACCACGTTTAATAATTTTAATAATATAATCAAACTTGCTAAATATTTACTTACACCATTTTCGTTTAATAATTTTACAATATAATTCAAATAATTTGGTAATAAATTATTACAAGGACAAATAAAAAATTCAATTTGAAAAAATGTTAAAATTCCAAAATAAATTACCTAATACATACATATATATCCAATACAATTATTTGTTGTTCATCATCAAAGCATGTGTTGCGCGAATCATCAAGCTTCTTGAATTCTCCCTTTTACAAAGGTTCATGTTTATCTCATATGACTTTTAGTCTTGCCTTCCATTTATGGAACCTGTATATTTAAGGTTCTCGTACTTAGATGAAATATTTTCTAAGTGATCTTAAGTGTAACAAAAAAGCAAGTTTATAAAGCAACTTTTCAGAATCCCAAAATCACGAGCATAAAGAAATCATGAATATTATTTATTTTCTCGTTTAGTTTTCCAAAACCAAAACCCCTATAAGCTCTTAAAAATTATCTCACCTCACTATTAACATTTATATGTATTTTCCCGCTTAAGAAATTTGTTTCCTATTATGGAATGTCTTGCACTAACCCTCTTAATTTTCCTAAAGTAGGTTCATTAAGTTCCTAATGTAGGTGCATTAAGACTAGTAGAAAACGACCATAGTTTGGAAGATATACATTTTCTACATTAATATTTATCATGTAATGATATTCATTAGAAATTTTATTATTATTTATATTTTTAATAGGTTATATTAACGTTTTCAGCGGTTTTGATCCGTTAATTATGTTACCTGCAATTTGTTTATCTTGATAAATTTAGTGTCAACAAATTTTATTAATTCCTAAAAAGTAATTAATTTCTGATGATTATTTGTGAAACCCATGATATTTTCGACCATTTCAAATTTTTTGTTATTTTTAACAATTTTCAGACCTAGTTACTTTCGAGGTTAAAAAAACCTTGGTAGGTACGTGATTATTCACTGTTAATATTAATTTTTTTAGTTTCTTTTTTCAGCAATTAATTTGTTTTTAGTGATTGTTGTTTTTAAGGACATTTATTCCCATCAATGCCATATTCTCACAAAATGTGAAAATTTATAATCTCCCATGAAAAATCCATGAAAAATAATTTATAGATAATTATTTTTTTTCTCAAATATATTTATAAAAAATAATCTACACACTACTAGAAAATTAGAAAATTAGAAAATCATGAAATAGAAACTAATTTTAGAGACAAAAACTAATTAATTGCTATAATGACTAATTAGAGACTATTTTAAAAACTAAAAAAAATTATGGTTTCTAAATTAGTTTCTATTATTATTAAATGATTTTTGAATTGTTATCTTTTTCTACAAAATTTAGAATCTAAATAATTGTTAGTTAAAACCTTGGTAAATAATTAGATACTAATTTAGAAACTATTTAACAATAATATAAATTAATTTAATTTTTTTTTAATTTAATTACTATAACAATTAATTTTATTTTTTTTAAAATTAGTTTTTATTTTATAATTTTGTTGTAGTGACGTATAATTGAATTAAATTTTTTTTCTTATCCTCACAAACATATAAATGAACAGTGATAACCTAAAACTAAACCAAGATGTTTGCCTGGAATGGTGAGTTTGGTAGAAATGAAATGATGAAGAAAGGGAGGGAAGAAAGATAAGAAAATATTGGAAATGGTAAAGATGAATTATTTAGTTATGATGAAATATGAAGTGAGAAAGGTGAAATGGTTGAGATCAATAGTGATTGAGAAAAGATATAGAAATGAAGCATAAGAATTTGGAAATGAAGGATAAAAAACAGGAATGAACAGTGGCACACAATCTTTGAGTTTTCGCGCAAAACAATAAATAAATGAGCTATGATAGCAAAAAAGAAGAAAGAGACACATGTTATAGGGAACACTTTAACCTATGAATAAATGGTAACAGTCTAGAAACCAATAATGATGCTTTGTTGTAATGGTTCTGACAATTTCATTTGTTCAGATTTAGAGCTGTTTAAACATCTTTATAGACCATTTTTTCCATTATATTTCTACCCAAAATATTAATATTTCTGTCAGTAAAATAATAAGTATTGTATGTTTAAACAATAATATCAGTTTTATTTACTTGATATCTAAAAAAAAACATTTTTTTTATTTCAAAAGACAGTGGTAAAGTAATTGTTTTTTATTATTAAAATATTAAAAAAAATTATTCTTAAAAAAACTAAACCATGCTGTTTACTATTTTTAAAATACAACAAAAAAGAAATATAAAACATTCAATAAATTGAAGGTAAATCATGATTCTCTTACACTATTCTTTCAAAAAACATTTTTTATTTTTTATTTTGAATAGTTTTTTTCTTTTTCATTTTGGTCCAATTATTTTGAAGACTTTTAATTTAATATTTTTTTAAAATAAGTTAATGCAATCTTTTTTTAAAATTTTTTTTATCATGCAACTATAATAACTCCTGTTATTTTTTAATAACTTTCATTTCATTGATGACTGTTATTTATTATTTATCTTGTGTTATTATTATAATGTCTTTGTTACTAATTGCACAGAAAAACGTACAGAAATGTAATAATTTTTTTTCAAAAGAGTGTAGCACATTAAAAATATTTAAAATGATAAATTAAATTAAAAAATCTTATTATTATTATTAATTGTTGTCTACTATGAAATTCGGACACTCCTCTTATCGGACACTGACACGTATGACACCTGAAGGACACGTATCCGTAAAGTGTTCAAATTAAAAAGTATTCGTTAGATTTCTGACAATTAAAAAGAAAAAATACATTAATTTTCTAAAAATTTAAATTTTATTGTATAAATTGTTATTATGATTATAAAAATAAAAAACAAATTTTTATGAATTAGTCATGACAAACATCTTTCTATTCTAAAAAAAATAACATGGTTTATATAATATATAAATACTTATCCTATCTTACATTTTAAAATTTTAAAATTTTATATATATTTATGTTTATATTTATATTAGTGTCCGTGTGAGTGTTTTATGTGGTACATGTTTTGTCTAATAATTTTGTTCTTCCCTATGAAAGATAAGGTACATGATCGAAACTATATGGTTCCACTTTAGCAGATCACTTTGATAAAAGATGGAAATCTCATGCAAAGGTTATTCCCTCTCCTTGACAAGTGGTAAAGGTACACAAATAAAGTCAGAAACAGAAGAAAACCCCAAGTCACCAACTCTTGCAGACTTTGCACCCGCGGAACAGAGAATTTTGGTGGCAGAGACAAACAAACAAAGGGTAAAACCGTGAAATTGGAACCAAGTTATTCTCTTCTTTCTCTTCTTTCTCTTCTTTCTTCCTTCCTCTTCCCCATCGCACGCTCCTTTTTTCCTCTCTCTTAAAAGCTGTCCCCACAGTTTTTCATGGCAAGATACTCCCCTCTCTCCCTCTTTTCCCTCCCAAAGTAACCTCGTTTGGGACAAACAAAAAGCAGACACTGAGGCATAGCTGAGAGTGAAAAGAGAGAGCAAGAAAAGAGTGAGCTTCAGACAGTAGTAGTGGATAGAGAAGGTGGAAGAGGAAAAAGGTTGTTAAACCGTGAAGTGAAACAAGGTGTGGGAACAAGAAAAGTTTATAGTGAGAGAAAGAGAGAAGGAGAGAGATGGTGGGCTCAGGAACAGCAACAGATAGGAGCAAAGAAGCTGTTGGGATGATGGCCCTTCACGAGGCCCTCAGAAGTGTGTGTTTCAACTCAGATTGGACTTACTCTGTCTTCTGGACCATTCGTCCTCGACCGTATGTCTGTGTGTGTGCGTGTGCGTGTTTTAGTACATTTGTATGTGATAAGCCACTTTGAATGCTGTTTTTTGAGGTGTTTTCTCATCTGGGTATTCACCATTTTTCTTGCAGAAGAGTGAGAGGTGGCAATGGGTGCAAGGTTGGGGATGATAACGGAAGCTTGTAAGTGTGATTTCCTTGTCTTTAGACACGAGAAACAAACTGTAAAAAACCCATCATACAACTTTGAAATACTCACCTTGAACAAGTTCTGTGTCAACTCAGGATCAAAGAGTGTTTTTTTACAGTGAACAGATGAAAATCTGTGATGGGTCTTGATGATTCTGAAAATTGACCATGGTCCCCTCTTCGATTGGATAAACTTTTGTAAAATTGATTTTGAAGTCACGTGATTAATGTTTTGAAGTTTTTATTTTTATTCTAAAAGTATGTTGGTATTAAAGGTCAGTGCATAATTTGTTATCCAAGGCCAAAGCTACTTTAAGTTAATCCAACTCAATCAATTTTAGACTTATTACATGCTAACATTTGCTTAAAATCACTATAGTTATTATTTTAATGTGATTATGGGTGATCTTGTATGGATCCAAACACTCATGAAAAGGTTACGTTTTTACTGATTTATGATTTTGGGTATTGCTTGGATCGGTGACTTAGTTTTTGTTGATTTTGGTGAAGGATGTTGATGTGGGAAGACGGGTTTTGCCGAGGAAGGGTTTCAGATTGTTTGGAGGAGATTGATGCAGAGGATCCTATCAGGAAATCTTTCAGCAAAATGTCCATTCAGTTATATAATTATGGAGAAGGGTGGGTACTGGGTAGGTGTTTTTATTCATGTCATTATTATTATTTTCAAAAGTTTCCTTGTACCTGTTTTCTGTTTCATTCTCTCTTTCAAGTGTAGTTTATTTCAGTTCATGTTGGAGGGAGTTACAAAATATTAACACAGTGACAATTCCTCTCTGCACTTTACTCTGATTGTGTGTTGTTTGGTTTTGTGCACAGGTTGATGGGAAAGGTTACATCTGATAAGTGCCACAAATGGGTCTTCAAAGAGCCTACGGAATGTGAGCCTAATATGTCAAACTACTGGCAAAGCTCCTTTGATGCTGTATGCATTTGATCCCTCTCACATTCAATTGAAGTTCTCTGATCTTTTAGTTTCATATTCCTTTCCCTTAAACTATAGTTTTTCACTCCCAGTTTCAACAGCAACAAAGTTAGCATTAAATTTATCTTTTTCTATTTTTTATGTGTAGCTATTTGGTGATTGATTGTCTCAACTTCCTCTGTCTGATGTTATTTATTGCAGCTTCCTCCTGAATGGATAGAACAGTTTGAGTCAGGCATTCAGGTTGGACTGAATCAATTTACACCATGCTATAATTGGTCTCAGAAAGCTTTTTTTTATGTACTTTACTTTCAATCATGTCATTTACTTTTACTTTGTGTTTGTCCCATTGCAGACAATCGCTGTGATTCAAGCTGGGCATGGCCTTCTTCAACTTGGTTCTTGCAAGATTGTGAGTAAATTTGTGTACAACTCTTTTTCTTTTCTTTATTTGTACTCATTTTTACTTTTACTGCATTCATATGTATGGCTATTTATTAGGAGGGAAATGCTATCAACACTCTCTTTGGCTAACAAGAAATTATTACTTTATATGGGACCATCACGTGTCTGTAGTCCTAGCCAATTCCCACATGATATAGGTAGATGACTATAAATATGTGGTGGTCCTAGATTATACAATAATTTTTCCTAATTAACACTATTTAAAACGCAATCTTTATCATTAACAGAAATTTATTGGGACTCATGATAAATATGGATCTCATAATTTTGTCACTTCCCATAAGTTCTATTGAAAATAAAAGGTTGTGTTAAAGTGTGTGTTGTTGCTAACATTTATCTTCATTCAGCATATGAATCTCTATACACAAACCAGAATATAAAGTGTTTGATATATTTTCATTCAATTCTCAGATTCCTGAAGACCTCCATTTTGTGCTAAGAATGAGACACACTTTTGAATCTCTAGGCTACCAATCAGGGTTCTACCTCTCCCAACTCTTCTCTTCAACCAGGAGCACTTCCTCTTCTACTTCCCTTCCTTCAAAACCATCCACCATTCCAATTAGGCCACCCCCTCCACCCCTCAACTGGGGTCAGAGGCCAATTGGGTCTGCTACTTCTTTGCTACCCTCTCCCACTTTTCAACATGCAGCAAGAATGGGGTTCCCACAGGCCAAAGAAGAGACTCAGATGTTCCTCATGCCTCATGCATCATCAGAGCATGTAAGAATGGGAGACATGATGGGGGAGCATGAGAATGACATAAAGTGGCCAAATGGGTTATCCATCTTCAATGTACTCACTGGAAGATCTGATGATGCCAAACTCTTGTTCAATCAAGAGAACTTGGGGAGCAAACCGGGTGATCACAGTCACCGCCACCACTCTCTCAACCCAAATCCCACCTCAGCAGTGCAGAATGGTAGTGTGGCAAACCCAAATGAGTTCTTGAGCTTGGATGACCACACTGAAGGGACAAGGAAAGTGGACAAGTTCAAGAGGTCCTTCACTCTTCCTGCCAAAGTGGTTTCATCATCATCCTCTACTTCAATGGATCACCATCATCAGCAAGCAAGTGTGGAGTATAATAGGAATTCAGGAGGCATGTACCAGGATGTCATGGAGACCTTTTTGGAGTGAATTAATAAGGTAAGTGTGTTTGGGAAATGAAGATGAAAAAGTTGTATTTAGGCATAGTTATTGTGTTCCTTAATTTTCATGTGTTAAGTTCTTCATTTTGTATCCTGTGTTTTTTTTTCTGTCAGAGACTTTATTAATGACAATTTCTTTCTTTTAGTTTGATCAGACAAGGAAGTTTTCATGTTTTCTTGCATATATATATATATATATATATATATCCTATATATCCTATCCACAAGTATCATATGATGACAATGTTCTTTTTAAGGTACCATATAATTTAATCGGATTTTGGATAATTAGTATAACCAAGAAAATGTCATCCAATTCAAATTCACTTAAACACAATTGTGTTTTAAATTTTAATGAATACTATTTTCTTTCTTTTATAGTTAAATATGTTTTTCTTTTATAGTAATGTAAAATTAATTTTTATCTCATCCAAATATTAAACCTTCTGAGCACTTATTTAAAAATTATTGAAATAAATCATTGAAAAAAGTTATTAAAATGTGATAAATAAATTTAAAAATTATTGAAATAAGTCATTGTTATGTGATAAATAAATTTTTCCGTTTGGATTAAAATATTTCATATTTACTATGTAAGTAAAAAAAAATAATATTTTAATAATTTTCTTAGTACAATTATTCACAAAATCTAATCTAAAGTAAGTTTAGACTCAAGAATCAATTTTGGGAAAATTTTAGGAAAAAACGACTTTTTTTCCCCGAAATTACATGCTCTTAGAAATTAATTATCTGAATAACATCATTTCCTATTTAATTTCCTAGATAGCACTTATTTGGTTCGCGTACCTGAATTCTCATCTTTGCTTTTTTTATTTTATTTCCTATATATCTCATTCTTTATTTACATAATGTTTCATTTTAATTAGAATTTATTTTTTATTTTAAATTTTAAAATTATAATTTATACACTTATTTTCTTAAACCTAATGATACACCTATTCACTTAATTTTTTTATCATTACATATATATCAATAATAAATAACTTAACTTTTATTTATAATTTTTAAACCATTCAATTAATATTTTTTTATAAAATATTCCAACAATTTTGTTTAATTTTTGTTATTACTTATTCTGATATCTTTTTAACAAAAAAAAAAAATACTAACATTTAATTCCAGTATTAATATTATAATTTATTATAATTTTTTTAATTCAATTTGAATTTTATTATAAACCTATATTTACAAATTTATTCTCCACAAATAAAATTTATTATAAAAAAATCATTTATTTTCCTATAATACCTATAAAATATTTTATTTCATTCTGTTTATATTAATATTATCCTTTATAATTTTTAATATATTTTTTTTAATTTTCAAATTTTATATTTTCTTTTATTTCAATTTTATAAATATTTAAATTCACTACAAAGTACAATTTAATAATTTAACCTAACATAATTTAATAATTTTTTCATTTCATTTTAAATTTATTTTTTATTTTTAATTAAAATTTTCAAAACATTTCTTACTTACAAAAAAGTTTTCAAAAATTATTTTATTTTATATTTTCTTTCTTCTTTCTCATTTCCTCTCCAACAAATCAGATAAAAAATTCCAAAACATCATTCCAAAATTTGGTTAGCGCATAATTAATTTCGAATGAATATTTACACATAAAAATAGATAAAAATGGAAAACTGAAAATCGCCAAACAACCTTTATCTTTATATGTTGTTAGTTCATTATCGAAAAAAAATACTCCAGAATTTACCAAATTTCTGAGATTTTTTTTTTATGGAAATAAGAAACAAAGTTGAAAATTTGATTTCGGAAAATTAAATGGAAAATGATGCTATCCAAAAAATTAATTCCCAAACATACCATTTGGAGAAAAAAAAAGTCAGGAAAAAACATATCTAACCATTTCTTTTATTTTGACTAATGAATTAATAGCAACAACTTTAGTTATCTTTCTAGCTTTTCCTCTACAAAATGAATGACACCAGTAGAAATAACATGTGTCCTTTAACAGAAAAAGAAACGCTTAGGTTGTGAATTCAAAATTAAACAATTGAAGATAGATTGCACTGAAAAAGTTTAAACTTTTGGAAAATCGAAGGTGACTTATATGATAAACTTTGATACAATATTAATTTGAGATATACTTAATTCTCAAAGTTAGTATAAGTTGGGTTTTAATTTGATTAAGATCTTGTAATTTCTTCAAATCTTTTATTTTATGGGAAAATTGTTTATTTGTAAATTAAATTACACCCAATTTTTAGTTTTAAAATACATATACATGTTGAATGTTTTTAAAAAATTGATACTCAAATATTTTACTAATTTTAATTAGGTATTGCCTTCCTATTTTTTAATAAATAATATTCGTCTCTATTATATTTTTAATAACTTGACACTCATTTTCTTGTTTTATTAATTAAAAATGTTCTCTAATTATTTGTTTATATATTTTTTATATTAATAATTTATAACTTTAGTTTTCATAATTTTTATTTAAGTTTTAGTCAATATTATTCTTTTTAAATAAAATAAAAGGATTGGTTATGACTTTATTAGGAATATAATGGAGATAAATGTTTAAAAATTAGAAAAGATGTTATTTATGGAAATAAATGTTATTTATCTGAGAGAACTGAATGCAATTTTCTTATGTTTTTAATTTGTTTATATGTTAATTTAAATTTATAAGAAAAATATTTTTACTTTTATCTTTATATTTCTCTGCTTTAATTGTTATTATATAGAAGTTTGACAAAATAAGCCAAATAATTAATGTGAATACTCTATAGTACCACTAGCCTGACATCTAGGAACATTTGGTTTGATTTTATTTTTACTTTTAACTATACAGATATAATTTTTTTGATCTTCAAAAATGTGAAATATAATGATAAATGTGATAATTTTGTACTTGAAAATCAAAATAAGATTAAAAAAACATTTTAAAAAAACAAGATAGTAGGTTGTTTTTAATGCCCAGACCGAATTGGCTAAGGTTGTAATGTAAGACTAGCACTACAAGAAAACAACCATTTTGCGTGGGTCAAAAACGGACGCGAAAATGAAAAAATGGACGCTTATGCGTCAGATTACCGTTCGTTTCGCATTCGACGAGAAAAGCATGGAAGCAAATACAAATTTGCGTGGGCCAGAAAATTGGATGCATCTTGCGTGGGCCAAGCTCACACAAAACAAGACGCACAATGAATAATTATCAGATTTTGCGTGGGCTTGGCCCACGCAAAAGCGGACGCATATTTAAAAAAAAACTTGCGTGGGCTAGTGGCCGAAGCATGTAGGGAAAAAAGTTTTTTTGTTTTCTAGCCAAATTACTTGTAAAAATTAAATACCAACCAAAATCACATTCAGACAAATTAATATCATTCAAAATACATCCATAAACACATCCAAATCCACAAACACATCCAAAGTACCACATCCAAATCCACAAACACATACAAAGTACAAAAGTAATAGAAATAGTTAAACAAAAGATATGAATACTTGAAAAAAAATTTACAACTAAAATTGTACATTACAAATTTAACTAGAAGTAGCAAAATGAATCTCATAGTGATGTGATAAACCTGTAAAAAAATATAAACAATATAAATAAATAAATGAAATAATTAAAATACTTAGTATATAATAAAAATGTCAAATAGTTAAACTTACATTATAGGATGCACTTTAAGGAACATGTTGATCATCTTGTTCTGGATCATACTCATGATCGAATTGTGTTGTGCTAGTGGAAGCAGTTTTGTCACGTTCCATAGAGATAAGTTTATCTTTTATAACCTTCAGCTCATCCTACAAGTGTGCATACTTCTGACTCCACATACTAAGTTCAGCACAAAGCATTTGATTTTCAGTCACATGTCCAAATTGTGAAGTGTCGGAAGCAGAGGCTTGGGTGAGAGAAGAGACTCCTTGGCAGATGTTAGCAGCCTAGGCTAAACTCCATATTAAGAAAATTCAAAAAAAGGAAAAAGAACTGATGCAAGTTTTCTGTGTATATCCCCTTAATGAAAATTACAAGTATTTAAATATGCAGAATTTGTAACTAACCACTAATCCTATGATGACCACTCAACTGAAACAAACTCCTAAATGATAGCCATGTTCTAACCACTAATACCCATAATGCTAAAAACAAAGAAAATGCAGTAACCAACAAATGAGGAAAATATGCTGGAATGGTTGAACTAGTCCAACAACTTTAACGGCTTCTTCAGAGTCCTCTTGGGTCGAGGTGGCGCCTGTTGACCTGGTTCCTTGGCCTTTTGGATCGCATCACCCG
>Ga0123342_1007570_pt1 | contig 14247 bp, 3 predicted proteins | sample Turbeawhitnodule_FD_89960 | JGI IMG/M metagenome (GOLD analysis project Ga0123342, IMG submission 89960) | Root nodule microbial communities of legume samples collected from Mexico - Turtle bean Mexico white nodule | ecosystem: Host-associated > Plants > Roots > Nodule | place: Mexico: Nepantla...
CTACTGTCATTTCATCAAGATCCTTGGATTCTTCAATTGCCACTACAATGTGATCAAAAGCAGGAGTCAAAGTTCTAAGAATCTTCTCAACCACCTTTGAATCAGGCAACTGCTCATCACAGCCTCGCATGGAATTTGCAATTGCTTGGATTTTACCAAAGTAATCACACACTGATTCTTGATCAGTCATGGACAGCAATTCAAATTGTCTTCTGAGTTATTGAAGCCTCACCTTCTTAACCCTACCAGTATTTCCATAGGTTTTTTCCAGTATGTCCCAAATATGCTTGGCAGATTCAGTTTTTGAGATTTTCTGGAAAATGGCAGCTGAGACACACTGATGCAGTAACATCCGTGCCTTGCAATCAATCTTTTTATTTTCTTTTGGTTGCTTCTCAGACTTTTTCTTCTTCTCCTCTGTTTCAAGCTTGGTTGAATCTTGAAACCCAATCTTGACAGCTTCTTCTAATTCTTGAAAACCAAGAATGGCTTCCATCTTCACAATCCAATCATCATAATCCTTCCCATCAAACACCGGAAGACTCCCTGAAACCACACCAAATGCAACCATGACAGCTATCACCTACAGCAATCAACCTCCAACTCTTGGCTTGCAAAACAGCAGATCCTCCTCTACTCAAAGTTCCAGCAGCAGTCTTACCCTCACTGCCAGGAAACCACACAAGTCCCCTCCCTATGCTCTTGATACCAATCTGTTGGGAATTAATTGATAATTGGAATTGAAACTAAAATCTCTTTATTAGAAAACTGTATTGATACAATACAAGCAATGCTATTTATAGCTGTTAAAAACAGAATGAATTAAGAACATTCTGATAACAGAAATATCTAGCTTTAAGTTTTGGATAGTTAGAGTTAACAACCTAACTCTTTTTATTTAGCTTATTTCAACACCTTGAACATCAAACAAACAAAAGGTTGTATCAAGGAGTTCAACAGAGATTGAGTATCACAATGTTGTAGTTGGTTCTTGTTGAAATCAAGTAGAGAATGAATCTTCTTTATGAACTATGATTTTATTCCTCAAAACAAACAATCTTATATAATAACTTAGGTGTTGTGGTCCTTGCCTCTAATCCCATAATGCATTCCAATACAAAACACTTTAATCTAGATTTATAATTTGTTTGAGATTCTCACAAAATTATTATTTGATTCATTTTTCACTTGTTCAAGTATAAAATAATGGTTGTACACAATCCAATCAATCAATAGTTGATTGGGAGATGGGGAATGTTAGGTAGAATGTTATTTTACGTATGCATGTAAGGGATATGCCCTCTTATGTGTTGATAATGTATAATCTTCTTATATAAATAATATACATTATTTGCATTCAATATCTTTCCTTCTCTTCTTATCTTTCTCACATTTAAATATATTGAAGTTTAACTTTTGTTAGTTTAAATTTTTAAATACCTTAGACAAAAACCATTTATTGAATTTTATTTTATTGCTCGAATAAGATATTTTAATTATTATCAAATACAAAATTTTATTTTAAATTAAAAATAATTATTACAGACTCCAAAAATAAACCTTGTTGACAACTATATTAGTTAATTTTTTTGAACAAATATCAACTAAAAAATAATTATTATATGCATCAATACATGAATAATCTTGATAATGTTAATTAAAATTAGTTTATATCAATAGTTGATTGAAAAAAATAATAATTTATATAAGTAAAAAATACTTTCATACATAAAAAAATAGTTTTATCATTATTAATAGAGAAAATTCTTTATTAATCTTAATTGCCAATTTATATTAATGTTAACAGAAAAAGATAATATTAAAATAACAATAGTCAATGTTAACTAAGAAATAATATTATTTACTATTAGGACTAAGGTTCCATGGATGCTTCGTAATGGGAGAAACACTTGTCTTAATTATTGTGGAAAAATAAAGTTACTTATTTTTAGTGAAGAAAGCGGATAAGGTGAGTAACTTAAGATTTATTCATAGATATTCATTTCATTGGGTATAATAGGCTTCATATAGTTTATTCTTAGAGTTTTCTATGAATAGGTATAATTTACCTATATATTTTTTTTGTTAACATATACGTTTTGGTCTAATCTCCTATATTTTCTTTTTCTTTTTCTTTTTTTCTTTTAATAATAGTTTTTTCATGTGATAATAAATGATTGTTGTTACTTGCAGGTGTCAGCTTAACTGAGATGTCAAGTTACATAATAATACTTAACATTGAAAACTTTATAAAAAAAAATTTAAGAAATAATACTTTATATTGATTTAAAAATATTAATTATAGCGATTGAAAAATAGTTATATTATTCTAAAAACAAACTCTTGGCACATAAAGCAAATATTAATTAACATTAAATCGAAGATTTCCTAACTACAATAAGTAGAGTTTATAAATTAAAAAAAATATTTAATTATATTTTAATATTTCAACTTCTTTTAAAATTATTTATTCAAATAATATACTTTATTATAATCCATTTTAAAATATTTATAAAAACTTATGATATTCTAGAGATTCTCCATTTATACACAATTTGAACTTACTGAAAAAGTGTCTTGTAAATATCCACCATATTTCTACCGTTTTTGTATAGAGGGGAATAACTTTACTAAGCGTTTCAACCTGTATAAATCCCAATTAATGGAGACAAAAAAATTGATTTAAAGATGAAAAATACTTATAGATTCCTAAGAAGTGTACAAATATAAAAGCTTTGAATTATTAATCTCTGTGTGTATTAATTATTACAATAAAAGAGCGTTAGTTTAGTTGATTAAAAGTAGGGGAAGAAGAAACAAAAATAATTGACTTTCACTTTTTTTATTGGAAAATAGAAAGTGTTATTGCATTGTTTTCTGGTCTTTTATATACTTCGCACATAAAAGGTACATTTTTTTGGGTATTTTTTAGGACAAAACTTATACACAGTAGTGTATACTGTTAGTGTTTATTCCTGAATCAAATTTGGAGTTTTACTCTTAGTATTATTATTTAATAAAGTTTAAAGTTTTATCTTAATAATATGTACTATATATTATTAAAAAATAAATTATTAAAATAGGCATTTGTGATTTACAATAATATTATCATATATTATATTAATATTTTACAAAATTTGTAATATAAATTAATACTTTTTGCAAGAAATTTATTACTATTTATTTTAACACCAAAAATGTATCAATACTATGTACCACAAAATTGTGTATTAGTATATATTGCATTGTCAATATAAATTAACAATGTGTATATTAATTATATCTTTTTTTACTGAATAAGTATTGCCTTAAAACTGAGTCTGTACTTAATTCAATCTTAAAATTTAATTTATAATAATAAGGCTATATCTAATAGTAAATATCACCTCTTCAAAAAACTGTATTAATGAAAATTATTCCGACCTTTGTTGTTTTCTTTCAACGTGGCATTGCCTTACTTCTTAGGAGTTTCTTGAATAACTAATTTATTTGAAGTTTTTGATTGATGACAATAGAAAACATTAGAATAAAAGCTGTTATTTTCAGAACTTAACTTGAAATTACTTTTCTTACAACTTTTTTAAAGTCATTTTTATTATAACTTAACTCTTAAGTAATTAACTCTTATAATTAACTATAATTTTTAATCAATATCTTCTCATCACCCATCATTTAACTCCTCTCTCTCTCTCTTTTGTTTAAAGGTGACTTACGTGTGGATCACCACTGCAAGTAATATTCTATAAGATGAGATAGTGCATGTTCACAAACAAAAGCAACAGTATAAAATTTGGCGTGCAATGCGTGGCTCAAATGGTTTTGACTAATTCAAATCATAATCAATTAAGTTGGGGTAGTGACCAATATATCCCATGTAAACTGTGTTGCTAAAACCTCCACCTTATATGATAAAATATTGGGAAAGGATTTCGTTGTTACCTTGTTTATGCATATGGGTATGGATTCTCTCAATTAAATTTAACTAGTATTTAATAAGAGTATTGAATTTGTGACTCACTTATCTTCCATGTATTAAGTGGTAATTATCTTACATATTGATTCGGTTGGTTAAGGTAAGTATCTAATTACCTTAGATACTTGTTCAGTTGGGTAAAGGAGTATTAAGTTCGAGATCTCAATTTCTCATAACTTCTATTAATCTAACACTTAACTAGAAAATTATTAAATAAAAATTAATTTTAAAGACCAATAATAATTAATGGTTATATTGACTAAATTAGATATTATTTTATAAATTAAAAAAATTATTAGTATATAAGTTAGTTTCTATTATTAATAAATAATTTTTAAATTGATATATAATTAAATATCAAGGTTTTAACTATCAATTATTTAGATTATAAAGTTGGTAGTTAAATGTAATGAAATACATATATTAGGTAAGTTAAATAGTTTATAAATAGATAAATTTAGTTATTCAAATTTTATTTCACAAAAATCATCTTTAAAATCAAACTTCTTTGTCTTCATTGTAAGATTGTGAATTGACGGTTAAATTAGTTTACGTTATAAGATTGTGAATTGACGGTTAAATTAGTTTACATTATAAGATTGTGAATTGACGGTTAAATTAGTTTACGTTAGTGACACTAACAAAGAGTATAAGGTATTCTTGCGATCAAAATTTTGTTTAAAATAATTGTCGCGAGTTTGCACGCCTATGGTTACGTGTTTGCATATAGGTTTTGATGGGTAAAGATGAATCTATGCTAGCTTAGGATCGTACTTGTACCTATGATTTGATGTTTATGATTTTTTTTGTATCTGTCTCCACTGTAAGATTGTAAATTGATCGTTCATATTTTTTCAAAATTTGAGTCTACGTTAGTGATTCTAACAAAGAGTATAAGGTATCCTTACGATCAAAATTTTGTTTTAAGTAATTTTTTCTTTGGGTTGTTCGCATGTCGGGAGTTTGTAGGCCTAAGATTATGTGTTTGCATATAGGTTTTGATGGGTAAAGATGAATCTCTACTAGCTTAAGATCGTACTTGTATCTATGATTTGATGTTTATGATTTTTTGTGTATCTATCTCCACTATAAGATTGTGAATTGACCGTTGCTCTTTCTTCAAAATTTGAGTTTATGTTAGTCATGCTAACAAAGAGTATAAGGTATCATTGCGATCAAAATTGTGTTTAAAGTAATTTTTTCTTTAGGTTGTTCACATGTCAGGAGTTTGCATGTCTAAGGTTATGTGTTTGCATATAGGTTTTGATGGGTAAAGATGAATCTATGCTAGCTTATGATCATACTTGTACCTGTGATTTGATGTTTATGATTTTTTGTGGTTATGTTTGATCTTCTTGTGGGAATTCAGCATTTGCTAAGATTTTGGCTTGGAGTGACTACATTTTTCAAGTTAGAAAAGTTAATTAAGATTTATAGTACATTAATAATATAAAGATTATAAGAAGTTTGTATTTATATGAAATTGTTGGACAATTATGTTTCGGTTTTGTAAAGGTTAGTAAAAAATGTTGATTTATATTGTTGCATTATTGGAATGTTGTACTTTGAAAATGTTGAATATGTTGAACTTGAATATAAAATGAAAAAAAAAATGTCTATTTAACTTTGTTTGATCAAGTTATGTCAAAATGAATTTTAAATGCTTAACATAAATTTTGATTAAGTTGAATATAATTTTATTAATTCGGATATGAATTCGTCATATGAAGTTATATATTTTATCGCATGATATTTGAATTAGATGCATAGATAGTTTAAAATTTGTTGTTATTATAAAATAGAATAAAGAAAAACAAAAAAGAAAAATGAAGACAACAAATATGATAAGGAATATCTCTTCTATTTTTCTATTAAAATCAAAGCAAATGGTCTGAACATATACAAGTAGTATATTATAGGTCTAGCTAAAGAGAGAATGAAAATCAAAGATTCAATCAATAAAGACTAGAATCAGAAAAGACAAAATAAAAGTTATACACATCTACAAAGAGAAATATAAGAATTAGAAAAGATACAATTGATATTAACTTTCTTTTATAAGTCTTGTATCCATATTCTTTAATAATTGTAGATTGTTAAATGTTTTAATTTGAAGTATTTAATCAGTTTGAGAATATATAAACATCAAAATTTTCCACATAATACGTGCAACTATCTTGAGACAAAAGAAGTGAGTTTTACTGGATAATTTTGCATGATGAAATTAGTCTGATGCAAAAAAAATTTATAAAATTTGGACAATAATTTGGTGCTTGAGGTCCAAATTTTGTTCAATGGATTTGTAAAACAAGTTATTTGATTTTAAAAATATATTTTAAATTAAATAAATATGTTTATTGTATATATTTGTATGGAAATATTGACTTGTATGGTTAATTGGTTTATTTTACTTTAAGTTAATTGTTGTATAGAAAATATATTATGAATGATGAATTGTGGAATATAAATTGATGGTTGATGATAAAATGTGGACATTTTGTCTACTGAGAAGGTAACAATTTGTTTTGAGTAGTGTTATATGCATTAAATTTGTGATGTCTTTAAAGAAATTATTCTGACTCTACTGTTTACAATACTCATACACAGAGAACAAATATTAGATTTTTTTGAGTTATATGTTTTGTTTCACTTTTTGTGATGTATATAAGTACCTATAAATAGGAAACTAGATTGCTAGATTGTTTTGAGAGCATGTGTTGATTATGATGTTACAATACTCACTATTAGTTCTCAATAATTTTTATTTGAATTTTTTTTGAAAAAAATAAAGTGATCAAAGTAAAATTATATTGGTAAATAAGTCATTAAGATTTAAAAAATTATTTATAATTTAATTTTATATATTTATATTTTTTATTTATAATTATAAAATTAAATTTACTTTTAAAAATATTAGTTTTATTTAAATTCAGTGTGACTTATTAGAATTCTCTTATGAAAAGCCAAGTTTAGATTATACTTTAAGATTAGTTTTATTATTTGAGTTTATATTTTTTAATGAATAGTTTTTAAAAAATCTTATTTAAAATTAAAAAGTGTCTATAAATATGCAACTATATATTTCAAGCGGTACCTAAAAATAGGGGTTGCTGTAGTGTTATACAGTCATCTCTAACTATATTAATCTTAATTATATTTTAATAAATCTAATTTATTAGATTTTCACCAAATGCTTTTTTATTGTCTTTATTGAGTAAGTGATGTGTACTTTAAAATGAAACGTTTTTTAAATTTGTTACTTAAATCACAAATTATAAATTAAATATAAGCAAAAAAAATAAAATGGACCTTTTATTATAATTTTAACTTTATTAATTATTTAAACAAGTTCTTGTTTTTTTTAAAAATTGGATTAAGTTTTTAAAATTTAAAATTAATACTTTTAGTATTTATAATTTGAAAATTATTATTTTTTATGTCAGAACTTTGAATTTAAAAAAAAAATTCAAATGTAATTATTGATAATAGATAATATCATCTCAACGAACATAAAAAAATAAGAATAGAAAAATTATTATAACTAAATTTGTTAAATTATATCAAATGTATAATATATTTTAATTTTGATTAATGTAGACCGAATGAGTATATTAATGAATGAGCCAATAATTGAATCCTTTAACGAGACGAATGAACATCCAATTTTCATAACGTCGGATTTGAATATAAGATTCCCCAAACCTAACCAATCTCGCCATAATCTCCCGAGATGAACTTAAATGCGACAAGACTTTCCAGACATTCTTTTATATTATTATTATTGTTATTATCAATTAAAGAAATGTTTTTTCATCATACAACAATTGAAAGTGTGTGAATTTAAATAAATTTATTGTTAATTGTATGGCATTCTTTCAATTATATACTGGTATAATAATTTTGACGGTATTAGTTTAAATTTTGTATGATATATTAGTGATTTGATTTGATAATATTTGTATGTTATATATATCCTTTGGTGTTTGTTAGGGGCATAGATTTTGGCGTTGGATGGGCGTGGAGACTTAAATATGATTAACACAGTTGCCTAATTAGTATGAGAAAGTCCACAGTGGCAAACACGGTCCACTAATTGAAGTTTGGTGATTAAGCAGAGAGATGAAAAAGCGAAACACAAAGACTTTGATAAATAAAAATGAGCTTCTTAAAGAGAGAAACACAACATCAAGATGGGATTAGTGGAGTTATAAGTCAATTGTGATTAAAATGGAGAAGCAAGTTGGGTTTGAATAGACTGAAAGACATTTGAATGACCACTCACACTCTCAACTTTCTTCTTTCTTCTTTCTTCTCCCAGTTAACTTTTACAATCTCATTTGGACATTCATGTCAATGTAGATATTCTTATAATAAATCATAATCCACTCCTTTTCTGTGTTTCTTCTTGTCATCTACCAATTCTTTGCACGCGTGTCTGCCATCCCAGGGCATCTCTTCAACAATCAACTATTCACTCCGTGTTAAAATAAGAGTTAATTTTTTTGATATTTATGTATAAGGTTGGACTTTTCATATGGTTATTATTTATTTATTTATTTTATTACTGATAAAAAAAATAAAAAATCTTCAGTGTTAAAATACGTAAAATCAATCAACTAAATTTTAAATCTTTTCTTTTTCTTTATTCAGAGGTTAAAACTCAAATCTTATTTAATATATGCAAATATAATTTATTTTTATTGGTATGCAAAAAAAAATATTTTACTTGGATAAATATTTATACTGTGAAATTAGAAAGAAGATTTGTGGTGATCTCCAGACCTTGGTGGTCCTTTCCGCATTAATTTCCTAAACTCTTCTTACCCATTATCGTGTTCCTATTCAACGTGCCAATCATCTCCATTCATTTTTCTCTATAAATGGCCTCAGACACTGACTTCTTTTACTTTCTTTCTTTGCTAATTAACATTGCTAATTAACATGCATCCTATGCTACCCTTTTCCCAGCCACACTCAATTTTGATGTTGTACGTAATTTCCATTGCAAAAAATACTCTTCAAGTCACGAAGAAAGACCATCTCAACTAGAACATTAGGTGTGTCAGAAATACAGGAATTTCAACTTAAATTGTTATCTGTTTTTTTCAATCATACATTTTTCTTAAATGCTATATTTTTTTCCTACGTTATTCTCTATCTAGTCCTGTTTTCAGTTTTGTATTAAATATTATTTTACCATTTAGGTCAATTTGCAAATCACCACCTCCTAACTAAGGGAACTCTTTTTCAATCATACATTCTCTTTATATGTTAGATTTTTTTCCTACGTTATTCTGTATTCAATCTTCTTCTCACTCTTTTTTTTAAGTATTAAACATTATTTCGCCATTTAGATACAAATCGCCACCTCCTAACTAAGAAACTTATTATTATTAGACTTTATTTTATGATCGGTATCTAATCTACTTATTCCAAAATCGAACTCCGCTCATAATACCATAAACATTAACATTAAAGCTTGTTGTATCGGTATGGGCGAGACTGACACGTGGACTTTCTGACCGAGATCCACTTGACTGCCCGAGACTTGGTCTACCTAACCGAAACCAAGGGAACCTGGTCGAGTCCTGAGAGTCTTGGCCAAGGCGACCGAGACCTAAGAGACTCGGCCGAAATCAGGTAAAATCAGCCGAGACGAGTAGAATCGTCACGGCCGGCCAGGCTGGCCAACTCATACTACCGTTAACGCTCAAATCAAGGTAAGTGAAGCTAATCCGTCATTTAAGGATTAGGTAATGCAACCCTAAGCGAGGTCCACTCCGCTAATCACATTCAATAAAGTAAGCTCATTAAAATAACATAAATAACACACATCCCAAGAAGAAACATACGTCATTTATTACTGTTCACCCGAGACCGAGTGCCAAAGGAGAAGCAGGAGGACGAGAAGAACCCCAGTTCATCACCTAACAACCTGACCAACCACAGGAAGGAGAATAAGACTTCAATAGTTCTCCAGGTCTCATCTCCCTAGTAGAAACACTCGTGTTACTCCTCTTACTTTTTTTAAAAAATATTTGTGATTTTCACATAGTTTTTGTATGATTAAAAGCGTTTTGTCAAATATTGAACTTTGACAAAATGGTTGATCAAAGAATCAAAGTCAAGCAAGACAATGGATAAGCAGTTAAGCATTGGTAACCAGACCAATAACCTAATCAAGAATCAAGTTACAAATTGTTCGTTGGAACACTAGATTTGTTTCGTGTACGTAGGTTCTTTTGAATCACAAAAAGAAAAAGAACAAATGTTTGCGTGGTGCTCTACAGTAGAACCATGAAAAATGTGGCCTTGCCAGCCCGTTCGAAAGGGACTTCGTGGGCTCAAAACTTTTCCAGGCCTTTTAGGAACTGTGGATCCATATAGGTTGCTCCACGAATTAATGTACGGATCAAATATTATTTAATGCTTGATGTTACTTTGTTGACCCCTAAAAATGATGTCACTTACACCTATTTGCATTTTCCTTCTACCAAACAAATTTTGTACTTTTCACAAAATTTTGTTGACTTGGCCTAAAAGATGGAACAAACATCTACCGACACATGTTTGATCACACGTTATCGACGTGCTTTCTTTCTCCTATATTTTGTAATCTTAGTCGGTATGAGTTCAACATCCTTGAGTAAATTAATTTGGATTTATCGTATCTGTACCATGTTCATGTTTGCGGACACAGTAAATATAAGCAGTTAAGGCATCGTCAGAAAAATAAAATAAAATCAACCAAGTCAATAAATGTCTTCACCAAAAAATTCAACAAAACAACCCTACTATGCTCATATTGTTGGTGCAAAATTAAGAGAGTTAGTTGTAATATTGGATTGATGTAATGTAAGAAAACTTTATGGTACTTCTAATAAAACTAAGAACATCCTATGCATCTTATCTTTTTCTTATTAGTTTTAAGGTTTCTAATAGTTTTGTTTTTTTGTTTTTTTATACATCTTGGTCCTTAGGGTACGTAGTTCTATTCAGTAATAAGAGAATAGTAATATTTATTAATCATAGTTTTATTTGTACTATATACAATTACTTGCTTGAGACTTTGAGAATGAGTATGTCATTCTTAATATTTATTTATTTGTTGTTTAGGCATGTTGCCTAATTTTATTTGTTTACTATTATTTGATACACATATATTGTAGAAGATTATGTCATAGATATTCTTGGTCTTACTTTATATTTTTTTTTGTCTCATCTGATTCTTCTCTACAATATTAATATTTATTGACCTTACCTGATATCTTTTTGTAAGATTAGTTTATAACTTATTTTTATTTATAAACTATTTCAATTTATGACGACATATACCAGCCAGGTATGACCTAAGCCTTCTCGAAGTCATAAAATACATATTTCGTATAATATCTAACAGTCTAAACATTACTGTTCAATTGTAATATGATCTATCTAACTTCTAACTTAGGAATAATAGATACTACTTGCAACATAATTTATTTTAAATAATATTATATAAAATAGTATTACACATAATTATTTGATAAATTTACTATAGTGGTTTATATATATATATATATTCTTTTACACGTATATTATTAGTTCTTTGGATAAATCTTAATATAAATATTTTAATTAGTTTCTTGCAAAACTCAAACTATTTTGTATTTTTCATGTGAATTATCGTTGTAACACTACAAGAAAATGATTGAATGACAACTAATTTAGAAAAAAAAAATAGTTTATTTAGTAACTAATTTAGATACCATTTTATAAATTAAAAATTATTAGTAACTAAAACCGTATCTATTATTAATAAAAATTATAATATAATTAGATACTATATTTTTTTTAGCTAATAATAATAATGAAATTCGAGACATTTTTTTAGTCTCTTTGTTAAGATGTAATTGGAAACCAATTTTTAAGTCACTTTTAATCTATTTTAGAGACTAATTTTTTGGTTTATAAAAATAATAAAATTAAAAACTAATTTTTTAATTTGTAATCATCACATAATTAGATATTTAATTTTTTAGTTACTACTATTTAAATTTAGATACTACTTTTAGAGTAATTAAATTTTATAAAATTAATTATTTTTTTAATTTTGAGAAAATTGGTTGCCGGGTTTGAATTTCAAATTATATCTTTCTCTTTAGCCTTTTCTCCTCATCTCTCAATCTCCAGAACACACTCTCCAACCGGAACCACACCCGTAACCTGCGACGCATCCACGACGGTGACGCACCCGCGACGACGACGCACCGGGAACGCATCACACCCTGCGACGGCAGCGCATCCCGCGACGGCAGCAGAGTAGGATGCTTCTCCTTCTCTCATTTCGTGCTCTATTCTTCCTCTGTCTTTTATTTTTTGTGCTTGCTCATCCTTATAGGTTTTAGGATCCTAGCCAAACTCTATTTCATTGCCGTAGAGTATGATGCTTCTCCTTGTCTCAAATTTAACAATTATATTCTAATGTGGAGTTTCAACATTTGATCTTCAATCCCATAGACTCTTTGAATGCTGCTCCTACACATTTTTTAATTATTACCATTTCAGAAATTTAAAACTTGGAAATTCTTTTTAATATTCTCATCCAGTGATTGCGTAAATACTTAATTTATAACTATCTCAACTATCAACTGATAATTTTTTTAGTGTATGTATAGAATCCTTATAAGATAGTAGTGTTAGTTTTGTTTGGAATAGAGTATTCCATGTGTGGTATATGTAATTGTTATTTATTAAGAGATATTATATTAGGTAACACTTAACACGTTTGTCTCTTTCAACTTGATTTAGTATGATGGAGAACAATGTTTATATTGTTTGAGGCAAAGAAAACAAAGGAGGTAGTTAAGCCACTGATTATGATGTTGTATTACATAACATGAACGTTGTATATTTATTTTTCTAAAATTTTCTTATAATAACTTTAAAGTTCAAGGAATTGGTAAGTATGAAGTGTGTGCATGATGATAGTTTTCAAAGATATTCTTCAAAAAAAATAAAATATTTGACAGCTCACTACCACTAAATATCCATCATTTATGTAATTAATACTTGTTATTTTCTTCTGTGGGTTTTTTTCTTTGGTTGTTTTCTTCTTTTTCATATCGGGAATTCTTCCTATCTTAAAGGCATTGGAGTAGCATGAGAAAACTCTTACTTAGCTATTTGGAGAATTAGTCTTGGTAACTTTTTATTGTATTTAGGATTTTAATTGGATATCTTCTTTGTTATCAATCATTTTGAAGAATAGGATTTGTTTAGCACTACCATCTGCATGAAGCTGAAAATTAAACAAGAACTGTTCAAGATAACCTAATTTCTTCTATGTGTTGAGCTGGAATTGTTTAGAAGTCTTATATTTATTCATAGGCTTTATATATGAAACTGTTTTGTTGAATGTCTACATAGCTAATACGTGTATTAATATGTGTGTGGTAGGTGAGTAAATAGGTTGAATTCTTTTAGTCCAAGGCTAGTACCTGTGGGGCTGCAAGTTTCTCTTGTTCTTCAAGCGAAAAAAAAAGGTTATACATTTTTTATTTTAGTCATTGTATGTTCATAGTTTAGGGAATATTTTATTGTTCTCAAATAAATTAAACAATGACATATTATAAGACTTTCTTTTATAGTTGAATGATGCATTGTGTTATACGACAGATTATGGATATTCATCAAAATCAAATCAAAGTTGGATGTATGATAGATTTATGTATGATAGAAGGGGATATAAAGATGCATTTTTAAAGGGAGTAGATGAATTTGTGTCCTATGCATGTGAAGAAAAAAATTTGTCAAATGGAAAAATAAGGTGTCCTTGTTCTAAGTGCAAAAATCTAAAGTTCTTCCATTTTGAAGAAGTTAAAGTTCAACTTTATAAGAAAGGGTTCATGGAGAAAGTGGCCCAAACATATGCATAGATACTAGTTTTGAGATTTTCCGTGCACAGGTAGGACACCTCAATAGATTTGAGAGCATGGTTTATGATGTTGCTGGTCTAGAGTATGAAATAGATCATGATCAAGAAATGGATGACTCTCCAAGTATGAATGAGACTCCAAACATAGAAGCCCAAAAGTTTTATGAACTATTAGATGCTGCCCAAAAACCATTATGGCCCAGATGTAATAATCACACCGAATTATCTTTTGCTATTAGATTTTTGACAATTAAATCAGAGGGGAACATGTCTCAAAGATCTTGTGATCAAACATTAGCCCTTATGAAAGAGACACATCCTATTGGTAATCTTATTCCTAAAGATTTCTATAGGGCCA
>Ga0123342_1007571_pt1 | contig 14246 bp, 5 predicted proteins | sample Turbeawhitnodule_FD_89960 | JGI IMG/M metagenome (GOLD analysis project Ga0123342, IMG submission 89960) | Root nodule microbial communities of legume samples collected from Mexico - Turtle bean Mexico white nodule | ecosystem: Host-associated > Plants > Roots > Nodule | place: Mexico: Nepantla...
CATTGAAATGCGTTTCTCCATCACTCCCTCTAACCCCAGCATGCCCCGCATGCTGATAAGACACATCCTCAACCTCCAACTCAACAGGCTCAAGCTCCTTCTTCAACTTCTCCCTTATCCTCTGACCCCTCCCTCCCAATTCCACATCACCCTCAGAACCCAAACCAACATCACCCTCCGTATCACCAAGTTCAGAACTTTCTCCACCCCTTGACGAATTCTCAGCAATGCTATCAGAATTCGACTCAGGTGACTTCGATTCAGTGAACTCACCACCCTTTTCAGCTTCCACGTACAGCATAAGCGCCTTTCTCTGCATCAATTTAAGCATGTTCAAAAACCCGTTGTTCCTCGAGGGGGTTAGGCTCTGCTGCAACCCTAAGAGCGTAATGAAATCGGGCGTGACCCGAATGACTTCACTAACGGGTCGACCCGAGAGGCCCTGAACGAGCAACGCGGCGAGGCCTTTGGTGAGGACGGAGTCGGAGTCGGCTTCGTAGACGACGTGGCGGTTGGGGTCGAGGTAGGCTCGGACCCAGACCTGGGAGACGCAACCTTGGACCTTGTTGTCGTTGGTTTTGAAGTGGGGTTCGAGGGGTTTGAGGTTTTTGCCATAGAAGAGGAGCTGTTCGTATTTGGCCTTGGGTTCGGGGACGGATTGGAAAAGGTGAACTATTTCTTGGAGCTTCGGAGGGAGGTCTTCGATGGGTTGAAGGGATGTGGAGGATGGGGACGGTGATGGTGATGATGATGGAAGTCTCTGGAAGGTGATGGATTTAGAGAAGGGGGGTTTTGTTAGAGGAGGAAGGAGAGTTGGGGTTTTGCGGAAGAGGGAGAGAGGGATTCTGGTAGTGACTAATCGAAAGGAGGGTGAGGAAATCGAATTGGTAGCCATTGTTGAAGATAGTAGCAGCTATTGAGAATGTAATTGAGAAAGACAGAGACAATTCATTCATTCATTCGTGTAGGATTTTCCTGGCCTAAAAATAGATTCATGCTATTAGCACCCCTAAATTATTATTTCAAACTCAACCAAAGTGAAAGTTAGATGATTCTTGCTACTTAGTGCCTTAAGAGATTTTACAAAAATGATTAAAATTCACACAAAAAAATGTATTAAGACTAGTATTTTTATATGGCATTTTATAATTTCTACCCAATTTCCTTTTTTTTTCTTATGTATCATATTAAATATTATAAGTATTTGTGTTTTGTATTAACAAATAAAATCTAAATTTTAAAAGTCATTAATAATAATAGTTAATTTAATATTTTGGTAAAAAAATTGTTTAAGTCCAGCTAAATTAATTATTTTCTTTGGTATATGGGATGTGATTAAGTTAGAAATAATATTTGTCTTATTTTAAGCACAAAAGAAGTACTAGCATTTACCTTCTGATATTTTGTAAAAAGTACCTTCGGCAAAAACATATTTCAGGCATTTAAAAATAACACAACAACAACCATTTTTTGGTATTTAAAATACAGTAACATTGTGCTACATTTTTTTTTTCAATTTTATTTTATTTTAAAATGTATTTTGAGTGCACACTCTCAGTTTCTGTTGATTGTTCTTTTGTAAGTAAAGTAGAAAGCCAGAATTTGGAAATTTAAATAGTATTGGAAGTGCCAATAGCAATTTCCCAAATGATATTCCAAACTAGTGAATTTGTTCCAGGTTGATCACCATTTGGGCTTTTGCTGTGTACAAGTTAAGAGCAATAGTTTAAGTTCAATTTTTGATATTTAATTCAGCTTAAATGGAAAAGGATGTGAGAAACAATGATGAATATGAATACAGCATCACTACATAAATTGCTTATATGGATCTATAGATGAAGACATTAGACATAAGTAGATTATATACAGGGATTTTAAATTCAACTTGTTACAATTGACAACAATGACCCTATAACTGCTATCAACAGTATCGAGCACCACAAGACCAAGTCAATGGCAAAGGACCTTTTTCTCACAGGTTTATGTAACAAGCAAGATAAAAATCTAACTCCATGTTTTGTTGTTTACCATAATATGCACAATTTACACCAAAACTTCTTGAAGAACCTGAGCAACATTACGTTCTCTCGGGATGTGAAGATGTTTCAAAATAGGTTGGTCTTGCAGTCGAGGGGCAGCCAATAGACTGAATTAATTCTGCCACACTCAACACTTTGAACCGAGGAGGTGAATTCGTAGCAATGTTGTCAACCCTGTGTTCAAAAATCTTGCCCTGCTTGTCAAGTTTATACTCAGAGGTTCCATCAAACCTACCACGGCTCTCCCATAGAACTCGTGGGATCCCATGAACAGTCCAGCGAACCATGATGACGTTCTCAACAGGCTGCCATACACTACTTATGTCAACCCACAAAGCTTTGAAAAATACCTTGCCATGGAATCGTAGTGCCCAGAAGATAGATTTGTAATTCTCAATACCAATGAACGTGTTCATTGGATCCTTGAACACAATATCATCCCTAAAAAAAAGGGGACATTTTAGTCTGCATATTTAGCATAACAGAACAAATAATAAGACCCTCAGATATTCACATTACTGAAAAACCACATTAGATTTCATATATACTGGAGGAGATGAAAAAAGGTTTAGGGCTTAACATGTTCAAGGATTGTTAGAAAAAAAAAAGTGTCCAAAATAAAGACACCCTCAAGAAGAACCTTTTGCCTCTACTTCAACCTTCCAAATATAGAATGCTAAAATATGTGTGATGTGACCCTTGTTTGACCTATTAGGTAATGAAAGGAGACCAAGCAAGTTACAACAACTTACTGATTCTGTTTGTGTTCAAATGTCTATGCAAAAATATTTAACACGTATAATAGGCATTCTTCATGGATGAGAACAACCCCCTCATAGTCTACTGATGGATCGTATGAAGTAGCCAACCCTTGTAGAATATAAATTAGAAAAAAGGGGTCACAATGGAAGCTTCTCTCTAGTTTATTGATTCAATTAAAGATTATGTGTCTCTTATTGTTCTACTTGATTACTTTAATCATGCTAAGGACTTAAATTGAGAGTTGTTTAAACAAGTGCAACTACCTTTGGAATAAAATAAAGTGACATAAGGCATCATGAGTAGTTAGTAGTATTAACCAATCACAACTCCAGCATACTTAACCAAAGACCAAGCTAAATGTACCAAAATAAGACACTTTAGCAGCATTCATTTTCATAATCAAAAACAGAAGTACAACTATAATTAAAGGGCATGTATCATTACATTTTTATTGTTAGGGAAATTGTGGTTATCAAAAGTTCAAAACTACCAAAATCATAACAGCTTCATTGGCCCAATATTCTTGACTTTTACACCCACTTCAGTGCCTCCTTGTGGTTTACTCATAAATAAGTTATCATGTGAATTAGACGCAATCAATCCCCCAAGCCTCTACGATATCTAACCTTAAAGATTAAGATAGAGCAGTCTAAGGCATACCGTGAAAGAGCACTAACTTATTGTGATAAATGAGAGCAGTAAATCTAAACCATCCAATCTTACGGTAATGATGAACGTCACATGACCATTTAGAAGTATCATACAACTTAAATTTCATAAAGACAGTATCATTTCACTTGATAAAAGTTAAACCACATAAACTAAAGAGTTTAAGTTTTGTAAAGATTTTCTATTATTGACCAGTTAGAAGTCACCCTAAATATGACTTTTTAAGTGGGAGATTAATTTTCATACTCTCAGTTATCCTATAAACTAATCATAGATCATCCTAAGAATGACTTTTAAAAAAAAATATTATAAAAACCAACAAACTTTATGTCAATACGTGATTAGATGGATAATATAAAATTCTTGAAAGTAAAATACAACTAGTATGTATATGACTCTAATAATTGAACAATAACCCCAACATGTAACTAGGGGAAAATCATGAACCTTCCACAAAAACCATCACTAGTTTTATACACTGTCTTGTCTTCTATGTTCATATATATAATCAACAAGCATCATGGAAAACCAAAAAGCAAAGGCAACAAAACCCAAACCTGTAGATGTCAAAGCTAAGTTCCCTGTAGAAGAGATCAGGGAAATCCTCCCTCAAAGTTCGAATAGCGTATCCCACATTAACATGGTAATTCTGCTTCTCTTCTTCCTTCTCTTTGCTCTGCTTCGACCCTGGCTTCACAGGAGCCGAAAATTGACCGTACGAGTTCACGCTCTCATCCAAAACTGCACAATCTTTCACTTTGCAAGAAACTCTCACTCCGCGAGCCGACCCAATCGTTTTGCCCTTTGTCTGGGGTTTGAAGCTGTGGACTTTGCTCAGCCTAGGGTTAGGGTTTGGGGCAATTTGAAGAGCAACAGATATTTCAGGGGCGTGAACTAGAAGGGCCATGAAAATTTTGGATTTTTTTTTGTCCCAAAGAACTTTGAATTCGGGAAAATCTAACGAGAAAATATCATTTTCAGGGAAAATCCGTGCGTGGAAAATTCTCAGAGAAGAAAGGGGTTTATGAAATGGATAATTTGTGTTATTGAACTATTAAAAGGGAAAAAAATTGGCTGGATTTTCTGGTTTTCTTTTTCTTGCCCATATAACAGAAATTTTGAAGTAAGGGAAATACAAAAAGGATAAAGATGAAGAGAAAAACAAAATGGAGAAAAAGAAATGAAAGTGATGACAATAAAATATCACAATAATTAGTGAGAAAAGATCTATGATCATTTGGTCTTGGGTCCTCATTCACTTTAATCCTGCCATATTCCTTATCTTTTTCTTTTTTTTTCAACTTTCTTTCCTAAGAATTTCTGGATTAAAAAATATATATCTTAAAAAAAGAGAACCTATGAGTTAATTTTGGGTTAAATATATCTTTTAATTTTGTATGTATTATATTTTTGTAATTTTTTAAGCGGCTCTAATTAAATTCTTGTGTTTTTTTACATCAATAACTTGCAGTTTTTCATTAATTATAATTTGAGCAATTTTGGTGAAGGTGAATAGCCATGGCTTTCAAGGAATTTTGACAGAAAACCATGACCTTAAATTCCCAACTAATGATGTTGTGGAGTGTCATGATATTGAGGAATGTATGAAGAAATTATTTTATAATAAATTAAAAAATCCCAACAGTTTAATATGCAAGCATAACTTATATCAATTTAACTCTGAACTTTTCTTTGGGTTGGTACCTATCTTTTTGAGAGATGTTTATAAGCTATCTTACGTTTGTCAGGTAAGTGTACTTGTCAACAAGTAATAAAGAAACACACAAGAGATTCCAAAAAAGGTTAAATATAAAATAAAGTAAAAGAAGATAAAAGAAAAGATTAAAAAAAACGAGTAAATTCCAGAACAATAATATCTCAGTTTATAGGTTTTCTATTCTATTTAAAAAACATAGATATCTCAGTTTGGATTTCAGCAACAAGCACTGATGTAAGATATGCAGTTCTTATGAAGTTACAATAATCATTAAGATGGAAAATAAGAAAATAAAAATAGTATGACAGAAAAAATAGAGAAATAAATTATAAAAATGTGATATTATTATTAAGATACTCACTGTTTTATCAGATGGCCGAGAAGCCTACTAGTCGACAAAGTTAACAGCCAAACACGTAATTAGACGAAGACAAATCAGGTTAAGCGCAAAACATGATTAAAGTGCAATTGGGCCTCCAACTGGACTCAAGTGCAGGCCCACAATAGTCAGGACTCATCCATAGTAGTATAAATAGAGGGAGAGACTCAATACTCGAGGTAACTATTCACTCCCTATTCCTCTGATACTTAACTCTCAAACTGACTTGACCGTCGGAGTGTATTTGCAGGCACACCCTATCATGTTCGGATCAGAATCCAACCAAGATACCAGAAAAGACAAAAAAATCACAACAATAAAAAAGTGTTTTGCAAGGTCCCTATCATGTTCGGATCAGAATCCAACCAAGATACTAGAAAAGACAAAAAAATCACAACAATAAAAAAGTGTTTTGCAAGGTCCTAACTTTGTAGGAACACTCACCATTCTTCGGTTGGGACTGTTTTATTTTATTTTTTTAGTATTCAACAAACATTCTTACAGAAAGAGGTTTGAAACATGGTTTTGTTTCAGTACTATATTGGATTCTCTTGCATTTGGTTGCTTGGTGAGGATGAGTTAGGTGACTATGCATTCGTACCAAATGACAAAGAAAGATGACCTAAATTTGGTAGGTAATAAATCCTGCTCTGATTTCTTCTATCTTCTATAAAAGAAAAACATTTTATCTTATCAAATAGTTACAAATTACGAGAATATTAATTCAGTAACCATGGAATCACATAACTTAGATGTGCAGCAATAAACTTGAATAACGTTTTTGGTTTTGATGTATGGAATAGTAGAGAATTGTCGCATTCGGGAGAGAAGTTTTCACAGGAACTATGATGGCTTCTCTTTGCCTTTTAGGAGATAAAAGTGAGAAAGCTTTTCAAATTATTCTCTTTTCCTTTTACATTATTATTCCTCAACACACTTTCTATCTTATCTTTTCCTACCAACACACCTCTTTCTTCTCTGTGGATATTTTACAAAATATTATGTTTATTGTTGTGTAAAGCTCTATTGTTCAATCAGGGAAAAGGTAGGAAAAATTTTAATAGTAAAAGATTTTCTAATCATGAACACATTATTGTTTATTAGCCATAATTTAATAAAATAATAACAAATCACAATTTTCTTTCTAATGAGTTATTCTTGTAATTTTATAGGGTATAATAAATGTCGATAAAGAAAATGTGTACCTATTAAATTAAAACATCAATTTCGTTTTCAGACCAAAATGTAGCCAAAACCTTGATTATCTGTTAGGTGCTTTTATTAGGTGGTGGATGCAACTAGCCAGTTGCAACAACCATCTACACCAGGACAGAGATAAGCTACATAATAAAATTGATTGAAGTAACGAATTAAAATACAAATATACTTAATAATTACTAATCTAATTCTTATATTAATTTTAAGTTTAATTTAATTTTATAAATTTAATTTATAAAGTGAAATTTATATTCACATGTAAATATTTTTATTTTATAAAAATTTTGACATATTTTCAAGACATATCAATTCTATGTATGCGAGTATAGTTGTATGATACTGAATGATCTGATAAATCTAACAATTATAACTACAATATATTTTGAATGATTCTGTTACGGTATTAAAAAAGTGAACTTCAAATTTAATTTAATAAAATAAATTAATTTAGAAAATCTTATTTTTAGTTAATGTCTAATTTTTAATCTTTAAATATTTAAGTTTTAAATATATTTTAAATTAAAATTAACAAAAAGTTTAAGAAAAGAAAAAACAGTTCATTAGACGGTCAATTTCTTTAAGACCATGAGCGTAGCGGGTCTTTAGGTCAACCGAAGATGAGAGGGTAATGGTGTCTTTTCACGTTGGAAGATGAATGGAGTGAAGTGGAAGTTGGCGTCAACTAACAACCCTGCCACGTGGCACTGCATTAAATATCCCTTTCACTTGACTCCAAAAAGCTCCCACTCACACATCACACGCCACCACACCTCACAACAACTCCTTTTCCATTCTCTCTCTCTCTCTCTTTGGTTCCTATTTCGTATTCATTATGCACTAATCTGAAAACCGTTCATCAATGGCGTTTCCACTGCATTCCTAGTTTCTCTCTTTCCTTTCCGCGACTTCATTCGTCGCGTTTCTTCTCAGTGTGCGTTTGTTCCGTTCAGTTACAGCAATGGAGTTTGAGCGCCCAGCCGCCGCACCGCTCAACTCCGCCATGACCTACGACGAGGCCTCCATGGAGCGCAGCAAGAGCTTCGTCAACGCCTTGCAGGTTTCCTCTCTCATATCTGTTCTTTTTCTTCGCCGTGCTTGTTCTAATTTCAGATCTATGTTTGTTTAGTTGACTTTGTTTTGGGCTTCTGGTTTTCTTCTCGATTAGGTTTGTTTTTTCGATTCTGGTTTAGCTAACGCGGGAAAAACTGGTCGCCGTGTGTGTCGATTGCTAATTGAGTCGTCATCAAAATTTGTTGGAAATTAGCATGTATTGAGTCAGTGATGCTTGACAGTGACATAAGAATAAGGATTCTGTTGTGTCGTGTGAAAATTAGGGAATGGAACTATTACGAAAAATTTAAGATGCTGTTGCAGAGAGAAGCTTTTGTATTGGCTTGAAATTTGTTTTAGCCTTTTAGTTAAAAGTAAAGACAGTGGGGGCAACGGTGAAGTTAGATGATTATTTTTAATTAGGATGGCCAGATAGATAAAACACTAAAGAAGTAATTATTAATACATTAAAAACGGAGTAACGCTACATTGCATCTGATTTTTTAAATTGTCAGATATTTAGATTTAGATAATTTTTGTTCTTATTTATTGTCATTCAATTTACTATTTTACCATGATTTCTAATTAGGATGGCCAGATAGATAAAACACTATTAAAGAAGTAATTATTATTACATTAAAAACAGAGTAACGCTATACTGCATCTGATTTTTTAAATTGTCATAATTTTAGATAATTTTGTTCTTTTATCGATTATACCCTTCTGTTTTTTAATTTTTAATTAATTTACAAATGGATTTATTGTAAGATGGATAGAGTAAGGAGTAAAATAGGAAACTCCACAACTATTTTATTAAAATAATAAATTTTAATGTATTTCTCGGTTTTTAGAAAACAATCTTAAATCAGTTAAAAATGATTAGAGGGAGTATCCTCCTACTAAGCCTCTCCTTCCCTTATAATAAAGTATTAAATTAAAAATGTAAGAGATTTAGTTTCTTCCCATTACAGTTTTACAGGAGAAGCTATGATATTCTTACGCGTTTTACTTTAAATGTTGAATAAAAGAGATGGCTTGAACTAAAAGCCAATGGGATCAAGTCTAGATGTGGCTAGTTGTAGATCCTAATGGTACCAATTTATGCGGTTAATTAAGTTAAGGGTCTAGATAATACTTAACACTCTTTTCGAGATTAACATAGCCGTCGATGTTCGTGTGCAATGTTTCATTAGTTTGTCTTTAGTTGTTGTGATTATTATTTATAACATGCATAAATAGTGATTTAATCTTCATATTTTGATCATTTCAGGAACTTAAGAACCTCAGACCTCAACTGTATTCTGCTGCAGAATACTGTGAAAAATCTTATCTCCATAGTGAACAGAAACAAATGTAAGGATTCTTTTTGTAAATGAGTTTCTTTTTCAATTGTTCGTGAAGGCATTCTTACCACCTTTCACTTTAGCCGCTTTGCTATGTGTAATGGTGGACTTTTCTTCTAATTGATTCGTTCCAGAAATACAAATGTTATGAATTCTCTTTTTTTTTTTCTTTGTATTCTGGTTGGATGTTTTAATTTTTGTCTAGCACGTATGTATCCATCAAATTTTACAACTTACATGTATTTTTTTGTATGTAGATAATTGAAATGAAACTTGGATAAAGAGAATGAATGGGTTTGGACTTGTATCTTTTCATTTCAATATGATGACTTTGTAGTTACAAACTTTGGATGATCTGGAAAGTGGAACATAAAGAACATTCACTAATTTTTTTAATCATTTTATTGGGTCTCTAAACCCAACCATTATTAAAGTATTCCCATTGTGTGTGTGTGGATGTGCATTTGCATGTATGCAGAAACATGCATTATATGGATTCTAAAACACATGGTCATGTTTCAACTATGACATTGGCAAGAATGAATGTTATAGTCATGTCATCCAAGAAAAGGATTCTAGATTTTATGTCCTTAAAATAATTTCCTTAGTTGTAATTTAACTGTTTCTAGGAGTTTCAATGGGGAGGGTTCTTTTAATGCTCACTGTCATCATTTTCTCTCTGATACAAATGAATGTCACTGTCATCATTTCCTTTCCAATGCTCATATTATTATGTTTATTAATATTTATGGATTAGGGTTCTTGACAACCTGAAAGATTATGCTGTAAGAGCCCTTGTGAATGCTGTTGATCATCTAGGAACGGTTGCATACAAGCTAACTGACCTTCTTGAGCAGCAAACATTAGATGTCTCAACCATGGATTTGAAGGTCGCTACCATAAATCAGGTAATTACAATTTTTTTAGATACTGTGCTTTAGGAAAAAGTTAACGAGTGCCCTTAACATTTGTTAAGGAAACAAAGTATTTCAGTATTTAGTTAGGAAAAAAAAAAACATATATTTCAAAGAAAACACATAAGTTGTTTAATTGTTTCCTTTATGAGTACTTGAAAGCATTTAAAAGAGTAAATTGAGTCAAATGGAATTGAAATAACATATTTTCTTACTAGCAGAAACTTCTTACATGTCAAATCTACGCTGATAAAGAAGGTCTACGGCAGCAGCAATTGTTGGCTTTCATTCCCAGACATCATAAGCACTACATTTTGCCAAGTAGGCCTCACTACTTTTATGATCATCTGGAAGTGTAATTATTGGAACTAAAGATCAGTAGCTTTAGTTTTTACTAATGATTCTACATGTTCGTTTAACCATGCAAGCTAGATTCTATCAATAAAAAGGTGCATTTCAGTCCACACATACAGATTGATGCAAGACAGAATCTATTTCAAACCAGAACCCGTTTACAAACTTCAGGTGTGTTGTGGTGAAAGTTTTGTCCCTTCTAGAATTTTTGGTCGTTATTTTTTACATACAGGTTTTGTATTTTTTTTTTCTGGAAGTGAAGTTTATGTCATTAATCCTAACATATATATTTCTATATCTAGGTACCCCTGCAGCCAAAACTCTTTCATGGCATTTAGCATCAGAGACAAAGTCTACCTTAAAAGGGTCTTCTCATGCCTCCCCAAAGTAAGTTTTGGAATGTAATAGTATTATTAGACTACCACCAAACTGCTGTTTTTTTTGTGTTTTCTACACTCCGTATAGATGGCATTATCATATCATATCTCATCTACTTTTGCAGCATTGAGAACCCAAAGTTTTCTGCCAAGGCTTCTGGAGTTTTCCATCTTTTAGGTTTGTGATATAATTGTATCCCTTTTATTATGTAATAATTCAGTTCAATTAAACATGAGTGGTTTCTTAATGTAGAAGTCATTGATACTTATACTTCACTGTTATGTGCCTGTAGATAATGAAGAGAACACCTGGATGAAATCCTCACCAGCACAAATTCACTTTACAAATGGAGTTCCTCCATCTAGTACACCTTTGCATACTTTAGGTGGTACACGCAAGGTAATTTCATTTCATATTCATCAAAATTGCAAGTGCCCGGTGAAGCCATACTGGATTGTGGACTTGTTCTTTATTTACCTGTGCTTTGCCAAATAGTTGCAAGTGTTCTAAAACCTGTTTCTTAATTAAGTTTTACGATGAGTGTTTGTTAAGTTTTCTAGATTAGCATTTATTAATATTCCCACTTGGCGGATCTGTGAATTTTGTATAAAAATGTTACTCGTGAGTTATGTGCAGGATTCGTTGGAGGGTTCCAAACAGTTGACAGCATTCAGGTCATTTGACAACCCAAAGCGGCGCGAGGCTGTCCAAGTCCCTACTCGAAGCAAAAGTGTGCTATCAGCTTTCTTTGCTAAGCAGAAAACACCAAAGTTGAAGGCCAGTTCTTTCTTATGAATACACTCTCAATTAATTAGTCTCTGATTCAAACTTTGAATAATGATCCTGTCAGTAGCCGCTTCCCTTGCAATGATAACGCCCGGGATCTTGCTCTTCTACTCGCTCGCCTGTATCTTACTCTTGTCAATGGTCATCTATAGTGTTCAGGCATCTCTAAAATGTATATTTGTCGCCTGCTATGCAAAAAAACAAAAAAAAAGCTTCATTATTTTTGTTCTTCAAGTTTTGATGTATCACCAAAATTTCCAAGATAGGGTCTGCAAACTATACTAATCAGACTATCAGTAAGGGTGTGCAAATTTTTTTAATCCAACCGTTCTAAAATCACACTGAATCTATTTTTTTTTAATCTTTCATTGATATATATTGTGTGAATGATTAATATTTATCAGGTAACCTACTAACCACTTTTGCTAAAGTTTTTCCTATTGAGCATATTTTTTTTTTCATTCATAAGATTTAAACTTGAAATGTTCTTTAAGGGGATTGTGTTTAGAATAACTCAAATTATTGACGTCTTGGCTAACGAATTTAATAATGCAAATATTATGAGAAAATTAATTGACCTGAGTCATTTTATAAAATTGGTTCAACCAAAGTTTTTTAGAAAATTAATTGACGTAAATCATTTAATAAAATTTATTCAACTGAATTTTTCACTAAGAGGTGCAAATTTGGTTCTTTGAAAAAAATTAGCTTTTTAAGTCTTACATAAATACTAATTAAATTGAATCAAATCTAAAGACAGTTCCATTTGATTAAATGTGTTTTGTAATATGATTAGTTCAACTTTTTAAAAATTCAAATCTTGCAAAAAATATATATATATTTCTTTTATCTTGCTATACTTTCCTCAGTTGATTGAATAGAGACTAATTTCCTTAAAAATTGTTACAGGTCTGATAAATTCTCATACATGACGACATCAATTAAAAGTGAAAAGGTATTAAAAAGTATATATAGAAATTTAACTATATAATGCATTAAAAAATAAGAAAATTGAAAGGTGTTTAATTTTTCGTCCAAAAGGTTAAAATAAAGAGAAATAAAGAACTAAAATTGTGACTTGCCAGAAAATAAGAGAACAAAACTAAAAAAATGCGTTTGCCGGGAGTCGAACCCGGGTCTATTGCTTGGAAGGCAATTATCCTAACCGTTGGACTACAAACGCTATTAATGACGAAGTGGTGAATTTAAAAGTTTTACTTGTTATAGAAGATAGTAAATTGGGGTGATTTTGGTGAAATGATGCGCTGATTAGTGTGGAAGTATTGTGGAGTGAAGTAAAAGTTCAAAAACTGATATACTAATACTATCTGTGGACAAGTTCATCTGCAACTCTGCTCTTTCAATTGCAAATTCATCTCTGTATATTTTAGGTGTGACTAACTGCAAAATTACAATTTTAGTTCTTTTTCAATCTTTATCCATAATTTTTTTTTAGTCCTTCCATTTACAAAATTAGCAATTTTATCTTATAGTCAATTTTCCATGTTTTTTATTTTTACATTTAATTAATTAAAAAATATTATGGTACCTTAAATGAGTATATTAGATATAAAACTCAATTGGAACAAAATAATCTAAATAAAACATGTGCAAAAATTAAAAATTATATCACAATACATATTTTCTCAAATATGAGGATTAAATCCTGAAAAATATAAAATAATCAAGATTTCAAGAAGGAATTAAATGAAAATGATAGTGAAAATTCAGTCATAATTAAATATAAATATGATTGTTGCTTTCAAAAAAGTTAAATTTTAATTTAAGAGGAACAAATAGTTTCTTCCCCTAAACTTAAGTATGATTGAGATGATTATATCTAATATTAAATCCAATGTCAATGTCTTAACATTTAAACTAACATAATACTCCTATCTTCGTAAGGGTTACTCCATTTGAATCAAAATAAATAATTGAATACATCTTTAAGTTAATATTTTATTTAAGTCATTAGTATAATATATATCAAAAACATGTCTATATGTTTAATAAATGTTAAGGTCTGATTCATTTGAATAATATAAATCTAGATTGATCAGACTTGGAGTGGTTCTTTTGTAATCTATTTTTGACTACATAAAATTGATCAATCAAGTTTAAAACCAAATAATACTACACATCACTTTAGAATTAATATCCAAGTCAATATCGAAATACAATAAATATCATTTTGTTATAGTCTAATTTGCAAAATAAAATAAAAAAAATGTAAGAGACCTAATTTGCATATATGTTAAAGTTGATAAAAAAAATTAGTTATAGTATTTCCACTATAAGGATCTAGAAAATAACCTTAGAGGAGAAGTGGTATATTTTAAATGATACCTAAATATTTTATTATTAAAATGAAAATGACATATAAATAGAAAATTCAGTTATTCAGGTTTCATTTTAAAATAACCACCATCTCTCTAAAAGTTTTCTTTTCCTTTCTCTTCCTTCCCTCTAAGATTCTGATTTGACGATCAGAATATACCGTTAGACTCCTGGCAGCCCGATCAGAATCTCTTATAGAGTAAGTTCAGTTTTGTTCCTCTTTTTCCTTTTCTCTCCTTTTCTTTAAGATTCTGACTACCTCGCTTATCAGTTTGGCGATCGGAGTCTGCCGTTGGACTC
>Ga0123342_1007572_pt1 | contig 14245 bp, 9 predicted proteins | sample Turbeawhitnodule_FD_89960 | JGI IMG/M metagenome (GOLD analysis project Ga0123342, IMG submission 89960) | Root nodule microbial communities of legume samples collected from Mexico - Turtle bean Mexico white nodule | ecosystem: Host-associated > Plants > Roots > Nodule | place: Mexico: Nepantla...
ATGTTGTTTTATGTGTAAAGGGTTGGGATACCCCTTTTATATCCCTTTTAATTAAATTTCATTCTTTGTTGATCAAAAAAAAAAAAAAAAAAGTAGGAGAGTCTCTCTTAAGCAAAGTCCTTATAAGAACTAACTCCTACAATATTCACCAACTTTATAAATATATTTGTGTGAGAATATCTATTGAGTGAATCTCATTTCTACAAAATAAAATATCAATTTAAACATTTTTATTATTGATTTGTTTTCTTAAGAAATGAAACTTAGTCTCAATGTGTTTACTTATTCCATGTGTCACTAAATTCTTGAATAAATTAATTATTGATCTATTATTAGTTATTAATTTCACATGCCTCTCATAATGGATCTGTAATTGATCCAATGGTCTTAGCTAAGGTGCTTGACATGCAGAGGATGATATTGCAATGTATTATGCTTCATAAATAAGTTCTTAGAATATCATGAAATTGGAACTCCTAGGAAGTTAAACACATAACGAGTTGTAGTTCCCTATCCACCTTATCACCACACCAATCTAAATTTGAGTAACGTAAGAGATTTATAGATTTCAACATTGTTTTATGGAGAAACAAAATTTCATAATTCAGTGTAACTTTAACATATCTTAATATTCTTTTAGTTGCCACCATCTATGACATCCCTGGCTTTCTCTTAAATATGATGATCACTCCAATAACAAATGCCTAATCAGATCATTGTTGCATAAATATCTTAATGATCCAACCAACTTCTTGTATATAGTTAGGTCTACCACCTTTTCATCCTTATCATTCCTCAAAATCAAGTTCACTTTTGTCATAGTATTTAGTATCTCAGTACCATACATCTATTGATGAAGTATGATACGTTTAAAAGTATGTACAAACTTCAAACTAAGAAAGTATGTCATTTATCCTATCTTTGCCATATCAAACTAAAATTTTATTTGCAGCTTGAATTGTGCAAACTTGTTAGAATCATTCCCTTTCACTAGGATATCATATGCATAAAGAAAAAGTATAATCATACTTGCTACTCTCTCCTTCTTTATAAAAACTCAATATTCAACAAAATATTTACAAAAGCCCTAATACACAATACATGTATCAATTCTCTTGTTCCAAGCCTTTGGAATGTGCTTGAGACCATATAGTGCTTTATTCAATCTATACACCATATCCTTTTTTCCTTTCTTCAAAAAATTGGGGGTTGCATAATGTTAGGAATCTAAGTGACTCTAAGTCTCACATTGAGTAGAAATGAGAAAGTTGAACAAGTAAGGAAGAAGACTCATAAACCCATTGCCTCACGATTTTGGGTTGGAGGTGTTAATCACTTATATGAGTTTGTCTAATGTCTTATTGTTATTAAATGTTCCCTCCAAGTTCCCCTTGAAAGACCCAACAAAGATATTAGAGCCGGACAAATCCTGTAATGATGTGTTTCTCAATCATGACTTTGAATGCATTGAAGGATTCATATTTATCTTCACCTTTGCTCTTTTCTTTATTCAAGAACCAATTTCTTTTGCCTTTGTTCTTTTTCCATTCCTTTCTTTCATTATCACCTTTCTTGATAACTTGAGCCTGTAATGCTTGCTTTGTTTCTCTTGTACCAAATATCCTAATAAATATTTGTTCATGTGCCTCAAGATAATTTTGCAGTTCCACTAACCTTTTTTTCAACAATTTTTTCATATATTTTTTTTTCTCTACCAGCTTTCATTTAACTCATCAATAGTTGGATTCTATTGAAATACTCCTTAATAAATTTTTGTTTAAGCATTACCATTAATTCATATTGCCTTAAAAGGGACTACAACCTTACTTTCTTGCTTTTTGTCAACTTTATTGTAAATAAGCCTTCTTCAAGATCTCCCAAACTTGATTTGAAGATTTTGCCTTTGATTTGAAGATATATTACCTCATACAAATATATATATATATATATATATATTAAAAACATAAAGAACTAATTTACCTATAAATGAAATATTACCATGTTTTACCATTAAAAAAAATTAAAATTAATATAAAATATCATATAAATATACCAATTTTATTATTTTACATTGATAAACTATTTTAATCAATAATTTTACCAAACCTTAAAATCTAATAGGTTTATTTTGACGGCTTTTCACTATCACCTACCAACTTTTCAATTGCTTTTATCACATCACCTAACAACGTATTTTTTTTAAATTTTTTTTTAATTATTATATTTTTCATATTGTTTATCTTACTATTATTTTATATAATATCTTAAATATTTCCAGTCAAGTAAAAAATAAAAATTACACATTTAAGTAAATGTTATTTATATTATGTTGATTCTGTGACGGTTAATATAATAAAACCTACCAATAAAACTTAAAAAACAAATTTAATAAATATTATTGTATGAATAAAAACTAAATGTAAAGATTAGAAACTAATAAAAAAATACTATAAACTACATTTGTTTATTAAATCCTATTTATAATGATTAAATAACCCACATTTGATGGAGACATAAGTGGTAGCATTTTATATTCCTTAAGAAAGATTAGTTAAAATGTCCTAATGACTATATTTTTAATTTTTAAATCTATACCTTGACACTGTGATTTATAAATTCAATGGTAATTTTCTGTGCAAGTTCCATTATTTCTATAGTTTATTTTCCAAAATATTTCAAAACGAGTACAAAATTTCTCACCATGTGCAATAAATTTTAGATTGGGAAGGTGGGTTTTGGAAGAAATCAACAGTGAAACCATGTAATCAATTTCAAACTAATACATTAGAGCGATTTGATTGAGACAAATTCACAATCACAGAAGAACTATTTGTTTCATGCTTTGTAGAAAACTTAGTAAAGTCCATTGCTGGTGACTTTATGGGTTAGTTAGCAAAGTAAACACAGAGTTATTTACAAGAAGCAGATACAAAATTGAGTTTTGGACTAAAAGCAATCAATGTGAAGTGACTCTCAAATACTGTTTTGCTGTATGTTATCTTATATACATCTATTACCCATGTAAGAAAAAGAAAGGTGGCTTGCTTTAGTACATTGGTAACCTTCATAAGGTGGAAGCAGAAACAACCAAACAGAGCCTATTATTGGTAATTATTTAGATCTAATATAGCATTCCAGTGCCATCTCCTTGATTCATCTCAATCAGTGAATGATTGGCATCAAGGCAGGCTTAGCTGCTGACTGAGGCCATATAAAAAATTGGCTGGTTACTTCCTATATTTGCATAAAACTCATCATCTGAGATAAAATTCTCTGAGGATGCCAAGTTTCTCAAATGTGACTGAAGTTCTCAAGCAACCTCAATGATAGATGGATGATGGCCAAAACCATAGTGAATCAGTTTGGTTGCTGCACTAAGAAAATTGAAGTTTATAATAAGTAAAGTTTCAACTCCAAGTTAGAGTTATCAGATTCAGACATCATAATATAGGGTAGATAAGTTATTTGAAGGGTCTAGAAAAATTGTTTTGCATATTATGTTTAAGTCCAATGAAAAATCTTACATTCTCTTCACTGCTAATGTTTCTAGTTGGCTATCAAAGGTTGCATTACACATTTTTCCAATCAGAAAGCCTTTTTATTATTTGTTTCTTTTGGAGCATTACATTTTTTCTCTCGTGTATGTTGCTAATGTTTCTAGCTGGGCTATCAAAGGGTGCAAGACTATCACAAGGAATTCATGCAACAGGAATGCCAGACAAATATTTAAGACATATATGAGTACAAATTTCTCCATAATACTTTTAAAAGAGAAAAACAAGAAGAAGAAAAAGTAAAATAAACTTCTTCATAAGTTAAAATTAATTTATGTACAAATTAACTTATATATAAATTAATTTATCTTTTTTCCTGTTTGAAAGTATTGATGGAGAAAGTTGTCCAAATATATGATAAATAACATAAAGAAGGTAGTGCTATGTGAAGCCAAAGTGAATTTTAGTGGAGCTTGCCTGGGCATACAACTGCTCATCAAACATAGTAACACCACAATGCCCAGATGTGGAAGCCCAACCATGGTGATTAGAATCATAACCAGATCTAGGTGCTTCTAAGCTTCCATTCACTTGATAATCTACAGGATTTTCATGTGGATTGATCTCTGCAGTTGGTTGAAACTTCAAATTATTCAGTAAATTAAAATTGTATGGCAGGTATGGAAACTGTCCATTCAATTGTAGTCTCATATTTGCAGTACTGCTCATGTCACTGAGGACCCCATTTTCTTGTGCCGAGTTAGACATCTCATTCTTCATACTTGACCCAAGATAACTCGCATAACTCCCAAAAGATGAACTTGCAGATCCCTCTACATCTCTGAGGATTTGGCAAATAAAGGGTGTTACAAACTTCACACAAACCATCATCATCACCAACCCTGTCCTTGGTTTACAAATTCATATGCAGAAGAGAACATGATGTGGATCATTTTGATCAAAACATTTTCCAATTTAATAACTAATGAGTTTTAAACCATTTATAAGATATTCTGCAGTAATGCTTACTAGTACATCGATGCGCCAAGCAATCACTGAAGAATGTCCAAGAACAAGTATTGAAGCAATGAATATAGTTCTACTTCAGAAAAACTCACTTGTGGATAAACATGCTTGAGTCCTCAGGCAAAACTATATTTTGGCTGTCACCATTTGCAATCCATGAAAGAGGTTGGAGATGCTGCTCTGCACTCATTCTAAAGGGAATATTCATTTCATTGAACTGGAAGATGAAAATAGTTTAGTCTTGTTGTCTCCTTTCTCTATAATATTGAAACTAATTATGGGAAAGAAAATTAATGATCATCTAAAGAATTTTTTACCTGATTATTGCATTGCAGCGACACAAGTTGCTGCTTTTTTATATTTTCCTGCAAAAGATGATATATCAGAAGAAAAAAGATCCATAACCTTAGAACCATGATGACATCGTTTGAAAGGAAGCACAGTTATAGGATAAAGCAATGCATACCTTACGGGTTCGAATTTGATTAAGGGACTCCCTGAGTGAATTTTCCATCTGTCCTAGTTGTTCCACATTGGTTATTTTATCAAACTCAGTCCAATAACTGCATAATCAAACAATAAATAAAGAGTTTAATGTTAGTGCAAATTTTTTACATTATCAACTAATCAAAATACATTTTAGTGACTTTTAAAGGTATTTTATACATGCAGTAATTGAATAATAGTGCAAAAACACTTTTAACAGTAATGTAACATATATTATTTATTTATATAAAATTTAATAGACATGCATTGTCCATGAAAAATATTTGTAGTCATTAATATTAATGACAATCAATTTGTTCTACATGATAATATGTGATTAGAATTTAAATGACTATTGCAAACTAATAAAAAGTAGTTATCAGAACATAACAGTAGTCATCAAAATAGTAAAAGTAAAATTGTATGATAAAATATGTACACTAAGTATTTATGGAAATTAGTTATGTTAGCATCTATATCTATAATTATATATAAAGTATAGGGAAGAGTTGTTTTTGTGTAGATATTTTGTATCCATGTAACTATTACTTTGTTTCTTTCTCGTAACATTTTCAAAATCTTACATCTTCCAATAACACAACACATCACAAACAACTTACTTTTTATTATCTAATTACTATAATCACTTTTTTTCTTAAAATATAAAGACACAGAGTATCTAATTTTCACTAGTATTATATAAAGATAATATAATTTTTTATAGATACTTTGATGTCATTTTTAAGTAAAGAATTTTATTTTTTATTAATTGTATTATATGAAATGATGCAATTTTTTATAATTTTTTTGTCACTTTAAATTAGATAAATGTCTCATTTTCAGAAAAAATTAAACTCTCAATGTAGTCTTAACTACTCTTGAGTTTCTTTGATTTTCAGTTTTTTTTTTCTTCGCATAACTACAAAAAAACCATGAAATAGAAAAGAAACAAAAAATAATTAGTTGTTATAGTTACTAAATTAGAGACTATTTTAAAGAATAAAAAAATTTGGTTTCTAAATTAGTTTCTATTATTGTTAAATAGTTTCTAATTGGTATTTAATTAGATACCAAAGTTTGAACTTTCAATTATTTAGATCCTAAATTTGGTAGCAAAAACCCTGGTTGCTAATTAGATACCAATTTAGAAACCATTTAATAATAATAGAAACTAATTTAGAAATAAATGTTTTTAGTCTCTAAAATAGTCTCTAATTTAGTCACTATAACAACTATTTTTTTTTTCTTCTAAAAATTGGTTTCTATTTCCTGATTTTCTTGTAATGCATGGTTTAATTTTTTTTTCTATGTTTTTGTTTTTTTTAGTTTTATGCTATCTTTACAAAATTATTTTTTATTTTTAAAATTATATTATTTTAATATAATAGAAATACAAAAACACTAGAAAAGAATTACATGTGTGTTTACTGGTTTATAGATAAAGAATTTAATAGACATCCTTTATTAATGTAACTTTTTTTAGGTTATCAACAAATTAGAACCAGTCATGACTTTTTGACATAGTTATTATTAAAATCAATTATCACATTACACTTTGTATTGACACTTTTAATGTATATATTAATTCTTTATAAATAATTTAATAAACTTGAATAGGTAAATATTTCTATATTATCAACCAATTAATTAGAAACCATCCTCTCAATACAACTAAGATAGATATTAGCTAAAGACGAAAAAGACTCACCTTAATCTCTTATGAGTTTCAGAAATTTGAGACTGTAATAACCTGGCTTGATTACTCAAATCCTGCCCAATGTCATTTAGTGATTTATAACAACAACCCTAAAAATGAACAGATTAACAGATAATTTATTTGTGTAGGTACCTCAATAGTTTGACTACTGTGACAAGGAAAAAAAAAAGAAAAAAAAATGTTTCAGTGACAGAACTTATATAAATGATTAAATATTTTAAAAGAATAATTATTAAGCTAGTGTCAGAATGAGATACCTTGTACCCAGAAATTCTTGTATATTTACATCATGATCTAACTTCTTAAACGTTTTCTTCAGTGCCTAAATTTTCAAATGGAGACATGTCATTAATAAGAATCATTATAATTATAACTATGAATCCTTTCAAAAAGAGAAAAAGGACCATGTATATCTGGGTATGGATTTTGCACTCAGTTGTTAGAAAAGCTTACCTCAAGAGTCTCCAACTTCCTGTTGCAATTAATTGAAAAAACCTTTTGTTAAATTATTGTATTACTTTCTATTAGTTGGAACAAATACACTATATCATGTTTGCGTGAACTGCACCTTTTTGCCCTTTCCTGAGGAGTTAGTTGAGCAAACTTCGCAATAACTTCCTCTAAGTTGCTAGATCCACCAAAGAGGAGAGTAAATAATAAGGAGAATGGTAACACAACATATATTTTTTCCAATAATTGCTCGTAAAATAAGAAGGAACAGAAAAAAAATTAAGCAAATTCAATCTTTACACTGTGAACCAATTTTGAATAATTCTATGTTGTTTTTCAAATTTATGTTTCAGTGATAACATAAAAGTGTCTTTACTTTATCGGTTACTTCAAATTAAATTCACTAGTTTGATTCAGCGCAGATTTTTTTTTTTTTAACAATAAAAAATAAATAAATGGGAACTACTTCGGGATGGTACAACCCTTTTACAAGAACACATAGAATCCAACTCCTAACTTGGCACACAAAACCGTCGGACAAAGGACCAACCAAACCAAGCGCTAACTAGCTTTATCGAATCAGCCGTATACAGGCCAAATGATCCATAACCCAACAGGGGTAGGAAAAAATAAACTTCGCGGGACTTTGCAGCAATCCAAGACCACACCTTTACTTGCGCTGAGGCAAAAACTTCTAACACATCTGTCACTCCTCCATTAAAGACGGCCGAGTTCCTATGCTTCCAAATTTCACTCACAATTCCAACCCAAATTGCCCCCCAAACATCATTAACTGAAACAGATGTCTGACTCAACCTGAATTGGATAAAATTTTGCATAGGATCAAAATGGATTATGAACAACACTCCAAGCCACTCAAAGCAAAGACACCAAACCCTCCAAGAAAAGTCACAAACGGAGAACAAGTGACTCGACGACTCTTCAACCTTCCCACACAAGCAGCATACAGGGTTTTCAACCACCACCTCACGCCTTACCAAATTAACCCTAGTCGCAATCCTATTTTCCAACACCCTCCAGGCCAAGAAAACAGCAGAAGACAAGACTTTACACCTCCACAACCTACAGTAAATCGGAGAGAATTCCCCATCACTAACCCTCCTTACCTTAATATAAGCTGAGTTAACAGTAAAACTTTGATACCCCTCAACCTTCCAGACCCAGCTATCAACCCCTCCCGCATCCATCTTTACCCCTTGCAGCAATTGACTCAACTGCTCCTCCAACAACTTAACTTTTCCCAGTCAAAGAGGGATCTACGCCAGCACAGATGCCAAATCCAAACACCATTAGACCACTTCCCGATCTCGGCCACCTTAGCAGCTTTAGCCGTGCCAAGCGAATATAATCTCGGAAACATTTCCTTCAGGGCACCACAATTCAACCAGCTATCCTCCAAGAAAGAAATATTCCCTCCATCACCAACTTTCCACTCAACCCCTTCTTCAAAACTTCTGCCCAGTCCTACCGATTCAGCGCAGCATGACATACTTAACATATAAAATTAGTGGTCTAAAAGCATGATAACTTTAATGTCTGATCTGCGTTAAAGCCAACACCAGTTCTTTGGCTTCTAGCACAGGATACAAAGTTTCAAATTCGTAATCCTTATCAAAACACATACATTCACTGCTTAAAAAACTAATTCGTATTCACTGACTATAAATCTTCCTAAAATTTCTCTCAATTCTACTACATATAAAACACTATAAAAGGATTCCTAAATATCTACACAATGAGGTAGCTTATTGCTATGTGGATTGTAATCGTTGCTAAGTTTTATAATTGCTCTAATAATCGATATATATAGATGTCTCTTGTGCTCCTTAACATCACACACAACAATACTTATGCCACTATGACATGCAGAAGTTAGAATGGAACATTGGAATTTTTGTTTTTGTTTTTCTTATTATAAAAATGAAATAGAAATTGCAGGCCGTTGCAATTGCAGAGACACTACAGAGAAACATGATCGAAACTACTACTAAAAATGGGTTTTAGATGTCAATATGCCATTATTATTCAGTCAAACTAAGATTAATACATAGCTAGCTATGAATGTAATGTAACTATATACGACATGATGAAACAATTTGAATGTTATTAGGGTTTACCTGCGTCTCCCCCTACATACCGAAGGCTTTCCATTTGGTGCAAACATGAGAAGTATGATATCTATATCACACAATATAGATAATTCAGCAGCTTTTTTCATAATTCCATTTTTCCTTTTAGCATATGTTGCTTGCCGGCCATTGGTGTTCTCCAACCTCTTTATCTTTAGTTTTACCCTGCCCATCCTGCACATTATTATGTATATACGTAGTTAACAACCACAATAAGCTTTAGTTATACACATTATGATGTGTATATATACCTTACTATTCACAGAAATAGATTCCAAATATATATAGACCCTAGCTCCCAAAAGCATTTGCTTTGCATTTTCTAGATACAAATTTCAACACAACCCATGCTGCAAAATCATATTCATTTCGACACATGCTATTGCCCCTCAAGATTCACATATCAGAACCAACGAAGATCTTTGATTAAAAAGAAACAATATGACCAACAATAACAGCATGTGGTTGCGTGATTCGTATATATACCCTTTATCAACGTTTTGGAATGTTGACAAGGAGAAAGACAGAATGTGAACAATATAGAAAGAGCTTTGCAAGAAAAATAGAGGGAAAGAGAATATAGAAACTCACGCAAACGATGAAGTTGAATATAATAATAATAGTAATAATAATAATAATAATAATGTAAATAAAAATTAAGGTTCAGAAGCTGAGGGTGTAGAATGTGAGAGGGAGAGGTTGGTTGTGAATGGCAATGGCAATGACAATGGAAGATTCAAAGAGAGAGAGAAAGAGGGAGAAGAGAGAGAAAGAAGGAGAAGAGAGAGAAAGAGCTTACTTTAACTTGTCTGGGGGACCAGGAAAATCGGTCATTGAGGCATGCAGGAGAATCGGAAGCTGAATAGCGTTAGAGATTTCGTTCCATTTTTTCTCACCAACAATTACAAAACAAAACCACAACACATCTTCATTTAAAACTTTACATCGTACCATACCAAAACAATGGATGTTAATATAAATCAAGCAAATAAATAAACCTTAATTGTGCTTTTCATCCTTAAATTTTACAAAATTCACAATTTTAACGCTACTACTACTAAATTATTTTTATTAACAAATTTCAGTTGCTAATAAAAAGAAAACAAATTTCAGTTACTACTATTACTATTATGTAAAAACATAAAAAAATATATGTTTTTCCGTAGTTTTATTAGGTCAAAAGTTATAGATAATAAAAAATAAGGATTGAAATTACGATAAAGTAAAGTTTGTGGACAAAAAATACATGTAATTAATTTTTATGCCCACATAAATAAATAAAAAATGACTTAAAATTTTAAAAATATAGTTGCTCTACATTGTGCGAAATCTCAAAATTTACATTTTCTTTTCGATCTGTCTAAAACTAAGTATTCTAGTATTTAAACAGCCAATTTGTTTTAGTTTTCATAAAAAAACTATTTAATTTTTAATATATGTGCAATAATTTATGTTATTTTTAAATAAAATATCATTAAAAAATTCTGTGAGTTCTAACTTATAGAGTTTTGTGGAATGATAATTTGACAAAAGTCATGAGTATGTATAAAAAAACGATTGTGTACCATGAATATTCTCAGTTAACCTATAAAATAAATAAACTATATCAAGAAAATAAATAATTTTGAAATATTGTAACCTAGAAAATAATTTTAAGATAGTGTGACCTAGAAAATATTTTCAGAGAAAGTACAATATTTCACTAATATTTTTCTTCAAGTTAGTGTAAGAAGATGATAAAAGTCTAAATTAGGAAGTAATAAAGAAAATTATGAAATGCCTGACAATTAATTTCAATATATATTTCATTCGTTAATAGGAAATTGGATTAGCGGGTAAATAGAAAACAACTTAACTATCATAGAACAACTACTTAAATCGGGAAAGGCACATGTATCCCAAAACAAGTCAAAAGGGATTTCAATAATTTTAACTCACATGTAGTAATGGTCATATATTTATACTAACTTTTGTACAACACTAAGAAATAATTCACTTTTTTTTTAAACACTACACTAAATCATTAAATATAAATTAATTTTAGAGACAAAAAATAATTAATTACTTAAAAAATATAAATTTTCTTTGAATTGTTTGATTCTTATTAAAAAAAAACTATTTCAAAACTATTTGGAACTTATCTTGATGACAAAATAATTTTAACTGATTAAAATACACTTTAATTCATTAAAATGATGTTATTTGAAGTCCAAAATAATTGTAGTGAATATTTTAAAAGATTATAATTTATTGAATAAATCTATTAAAATCATTTATAAATCTTTAGTGGTTCTTGAGGTCCATTTTAATATGTTAAAATAAATTTTTAATATATTAAAATTGTCACATGCTATAGAAGAATATTATGAGTCTTCTTTAAAAAGTTAAAAGTACAAAGTACGATTTAATTCATTCTTTTTCCTAGTAAGCCATCATATTAAAAAATATAGTTTTAATATATTAGAACTAACAAAGTATATTCTATATAACTCTCTCATCTTCATCTTATTTGGGATGAATTTTGAAATCCGAGTTTTATATCTTTTTCAATAATAAGAGAGAGTTTTCACTGAGTTAAAGAAATCTTCTTGAAGTTTTCTTTTAGTGTTTTCAAGAACATTTTTCTCATTTGAAGGGAAATTTGTGTGTTCACCTGAAATTCTTTTCTCATTGTACTTGTGATTCAAGTTACCTCATTTTAATTGTGTTTTTCATTTCTTATGTAAGGTTGTTGTTTTTGGATAGTGTTTCCAAACAATAATAGGGTGTTATTGGTGTAGTTTCTTGCTATTGTAAGGTTTAAGAGTGATCTTCTTGGTGTTTCTCTGTATTGTTTTCTTACCATAGACAATAATGTTTTAATGGAAGCTAGATTGGTTTAGTCAAGCAACTAGATGTAACTCTTGTAGACGAGTGAACCAAAATAAATATGTTGTGTATATATTCTTCTCTCATTAATTTTAGAATTTTCAATATGTTCTTTGATTCTTGTCCTGCATTTTAACACATTAAAAGAAAGACAACCAAATTCTTTATAGTACTCACCCTCTTTTTGAACTCAACCTTTAATTAGAGTTGGTTTTTGAAAGATACTAAAGAATTGATCCAATATTTTGAAAGCTTTTCTGAAAAATGGTTAAGAACAAATTGCCTTTTGTTGAAGGTGCTTATATTGTGAAATTTTTTTGTTTTGTAGATGTGTTCAAGACACAACATGGAGGTTCCCTCGTTTGGAGGTGTAAAGTATTTTCTCTCAACCATCAATGATTAGTCAAGATTTACTTTAATGTTCATGATAGGGCATAAATTAGAAGTCTTACATATGTTTAAGCATTGGATACTCCTAATTCTTAACGAATTCAGGGAGGTGGTCAAATGTTTAAAGACAAATATTCATTTGTATATTGTGTTTGCTTTTTGTTATTCATCTTTAATTGGTGTAATATGTTTTTAAAGTTTCACTGTTATTTTACTATTGTTGGACATAATTCTAACCTAACAATAAAGAATCACCCTAACAATATGATTATTTTGTTATTTTAGGATACCTCTTATGAAATTATATGTACAAGTTTAAGAAAAATATTAATTAACAACCAGTAAAGGATGAACACTTTTTTTTAAAAATATGCTTATATTTTAATTTATTAATATTTAAAGACTATTTTAAAAGGTAATAATACACTTTGAAATAATACTCTTTTATAACAAAATAATTAAATTATTTTTTATTTTATTTTTTTCAGCAAAAAATAATTAAATTATGAATTAGGTAAACAATGTTACTTAAAATTTATATATTTTTTACAATGTTCTGACTTAAAAATTTTACCGTGTGTGTTTGTGCATGTGCGTGTGTGTGTGCTCACATGTGTGTTGAGGGTGTTCTAAGTGTACGTGTGCATGTACGTGTGTGTGTGTGGTGTGTGTATGAATTTGTGTGTATGTACGTGGGTGTGTGTGCACGTGCATATGTGTGTGTTTGTGCACGTGCGAGTGTGCATGTACGTGTGTGTTGTGGGTGTTGTGAGTGTGTGTGGGTGCGCGTGCGTGTGTGTAAGTGTTAGTGCGTGGGTGTGCGTGTGCATGTGCGTGTGTGTGTAAAAATCAACATCAAGATATCTTTTAATACGAGTTAAAGCTTATTTCTTCAACAAGTTTCTTCTTTCTTCAATAAGGTCTTGACACAAATAGCATTTTAACTCTAACTTAACTATAGTTATGTACCGTGTGCACTTTTACCATGAGATGATGTAAAAGATTATGTTATCTAAGGACATGAGCACTACCAACAACCAAGGTTGTTACGTAAAGAAGAAGCGCAACTAAAGTTACATGGAGTGAATTTATATCAAAATTCCAATTCAAGATCGCCAAGCATAGAAAGGACATATATAAAAGCTAAAGTTGTGTCTCTTAAAGATTATTTTCTTCCAATACCTATATAAAACTTTTATCAAAAAGAATAATAAGAGACCAGAGGTTGCATTGTGCCAAAATGTTATTCAAGTTTCATATGCCTATACAAAGCTTAAGAAGGAAATTCTTGTGCAGAGAGAGAGCAAAGAATTAGCCATATATTTGGATCTGAAAAGCTCAATGAAGAACACTGAGAGTGTTCATACAACTACCTAAGAAAGACAACTTACCCATTGTATACGTTAAAAGACACAACCCTTTCTTAGAGAGAAAACAAAATGATTTGAACTATGAGACAAAACTTAAACCTTGTACTTGTCGAAAGACGCAAACCCTCTCCAGAAGTCAAACTCTATGATTTCTCAAGGGAATAGCCAAGAGTAACTAGGTACCCAAAGAATACTCGATTAGCTAAGAGTGGTTTGTTAAAATAATACTTGGGGGGGGGGGGGGGGGGGGGGGAGGGAGTGGTGAAAAAATATAATTTTTGGGAGGGAGGGAGG
>Ga0123342_1007573_pt1 | contig 14244 bp, 8 predicted proteins | sample Turbeawhitnodule_FD_89960 | JGI IMG/M metagenome (GOLD analysis project Ga0123342, IMG submission 89960) | Root nodule microbial communities of legume samples collected from Mexico - Turtle bean Mexico white nodule | ecosystem: Host-associated > Plants > Roots > Nodule | place: Mexico: Nepantla...
GAGTTTAATTTTTTATTTTATTCATTCTTAAAAAAATAATTTTTAAACTAAACATTTTAAATTTATTACTTTTTTATTTTTATTTTGTAAAAACACATTTCTTTATTCATTAATTATATTTCTTATTTTAAACATTAAAAATATTTATTTTTTAATGCATTCAAAATTAAAATTATAAAAAAAAATTAATTTATTATTTTTTAATTTATTTTTAAAATGGTGCTAGATAGAGAAATAAAAACAAAAGGGTGCTAGTTAGGAAAATAAAAGTGTAAATAGTGCTAGATAGGGAATTTAGCCAGTTATCTGTTTAATTTTAAGATTAAGATATTCTTAGTATAAATATTATTGAAGTTCCTTCCTATATATTCTTGTAATATATCTTCTGGAAAAAACAAATTAGAATGCCAAAATGCACAACGATTAATCATTAAAGTACAAAAGGAAGCTAATTAGCCTAAACTAACCCTTATTTTAGTATGATCCATTCCAATCTCACTTTTTTTTTTATGAAATAACCGTTATTGCAATAATATTAAAAAAAAAAGCCACTAATACATCTTTCAAGTTTCAAGTTTAAGCTGGACTAAGTGTTAACCACGGTATAAACTGAGCTTTAACATTGTGGATTTGGATTAGCTCTGCACCCAACATTTATTTTTAAACATGCACCCAACATAATTTAAAAATTCTGAAAATGCTTTTTTTTTTTTTTTTTTTTGTAAATAAAATCTGGAATTGAAAATAATACATATGTAAAAGTAGACCGGAAAGAGATTATTGTATTTCAGAAAAAAAAAATATAAACAAAAAATTAAAATTCCATTCCAATAAAAAAATCCACAATTAAAAATAATATTTTCCAAAAAAATAAATCCAGATTATTGCGTTTCGAAAATAAAGTTCCAGAAAAAAAAATTAAAAGTTCATTCTGGATAAGAAAATCCAGAATTGAAAAAATTCGTTCCGGAAAAAATTATTTTTTATATATATCCCATTTTTTTAAGGGTATTTTTGTCTTTTTCAAAGAATTGAGTGCAGTAATATGGTACAGGAAGCAATTGCCTTTGGATTATTTTCAATTGGGATATAGATGGCTTGTAAGTTAATTTTAGAGAAAAAGTAATTTAATTTGGTTAAAAATATGCATTTATACTACTTATAATAATGTAACCTACTATTTTAAAAAAAAATCCGTAAATCTCAGTCTCTCATACGACAATAATTCCCAGAACATTGTGGGCTAGGATATTCTCCATTTTTGTCAAAAAATAGAATGAAATCTCAACTCTTAATTTTTAAACTTAATTTTATTATAAGAAAATTACAATAAAAACATTAGTGAGATTTTAAAACAGAACACTCCAGTTTTTCTAAATTGGAGAAGGCACTGCGTTGTTTGTCCAGACATGTCTTTCTTATCAACTCAAAAAATGCAAGTAAAAGCTATTTTATAAAACTATGTTTTATAAATCAGATTTATAAAAAATCACAATCTTGTAAGTTATATTTTTCTCTCAGAAATATAACTCAGTAGAGAAAACATCCTCGTTAATCCAGATATATATATAATGTCAAATGAAATCAGGTATGAATAAAATATACAAATTGCTTGAGCATATGCACAGCGAAACACAAATATACAACAACCCAATTTCATAGAAAAACATTACACAGTATTCTTTCCTAGCTAGACTTAAAAAAAATGAGAAGAAACAAGTAAAGGATCTAGCTTGTCACTGCATCAATCTTTCTAACAGCACACACTCTATCAAGCCATCATTATCTTTTTTCACTGTTCTTGCTTCGAAATGGGGATAACAAAGAAAAAGAACGAGAAGCTGCACAACAATATGTTTGCAAAAGTCCACAGTCAAAAAAAGATGAACTAGGTAGAAAAGAGGGTACACGCATAAATGAAAGAGTAGATTCAATAAAGTTGAGTTATGCTTGGTGATTCATTAAGGATGCAGTGAGGCTTACACTTTTGTTGAGTTGTGCTTGGTGTTTCATCTTGAGAGATCAAGTTCTTTAAAGTATGAACTGAAAATGACGTGGAAATATGGTGGTCAGTTTGGGTGCATATATGTCAAATAAAGTTGAATAGGTGAACTTCTTCAGACACTTGTTACATAAAGGCAATTATGAAAATGAACAAAAGTCCAATAAGATCTAGTTGTTCTAAAGCATTGGTTATATAGTAAGGAAAAATACACTTTTGCCAAATCAGTCTCAGTTATCTAAAGTTACAAGTAAATCATTGAATGGTGTAGGCTATTGACATTTTTTAATTACAGTTATACATGTCTAATGTACACTTTGAAGTTCTAATGAAACCAATGTCATTCCTGAACGTTAGGATCCAGGTTATTTAAGTGAACTGCGGGGTAAGTATACCTTAAAGTTCTAGAGAAATCAATTTCATTTTTGAATGTTACAGGTAACTGAAGTGGACAGAAGATCATTATGTAGTGTCCGAGGAAACTTTAATTGAATAATTAATTAATTAGTCAAGGAATAATGACACAATCTTGCTTGACTCTTCAAAACCAAAGCTTAGTTCTGTTCACAAAAAGCTCATATAACACCTTTCCTTTTTATTATGTATATCCTTTAAATGGCTAATAAAGAACAAAGGGAGTATATGATGAGCAAATTACCTTCATTAGAGGAACCATTGTTTCCAATCTCATCTACCTCAGAACCATCTATGCTGACATTATCTGATTCCGTGCTGCGTTCAGCAGCTGAGCTATGACTCTTTTTTCCAAACTTGAGCAGTCGTCTAAACCCTTTGGATGATGACTCCTTTACCTGAGGCTTCTCAGTTGCTTCAGGAATCTTCTCAAGTGTTGAGTTCCCAATGTTAGACACGTGTGCTTTAACAGTATCCACACCAATTACTGCAGTCTCTAAACTTGTGGGTGCTGCTTTACCATACTCACTATTTCTAGTACTAGGATCCTCCATAGAAGAAACTCGAGCATATGGGGCTTGATATGTTTCCCCAGAAATACAAAGACTGGATGATTTTGAAGGTTTTTTCTCTGTATGATCCACTTTGACCTGATTTTGGATGATATTAAATTCAAAATTAGCTTATGAACCAAGTAAGAAGGTATCCCATCCATTGAGAATTTTCACAAAAATATATCAAGACGTCTATAATAAAATTAAAAGCTCTTGATCATATATAGTTAAGGTTTAAAATAACACCTAATTGTTGAAATTTAAAAATCAATTATCATCAAATTTCTAATTATCATAGAATTGAACAGACTTATTTTCCAGACATAATATAATATTTTAAATGTATAAATTAGAATGTGAGGACCAGATGACAAATCTTTTGAAAAAGGAAGGATGCTGATCTGTGATTGAACCTATGGGTATGAGTGGAGATATTAACAACTGCTTTACAGTTGAGATATTACGTGTTAGAGATCTCACCTCACCTAAAATTATGACTAAATTATAATATATAAGCGAGTAAAAACCTCATTTTAAGAGAAAGGTTACACAAACAACCATTCCTTGAACCAATAATGGTGGGAGTTTCATGCCCTCGGCCACCCACACAACATTGTGAAAAAAAACTGTAGGAATTATAAGGCTATTTCCACAATTTGCAACAAGCACATAGAATTGTAAGCACATCCTTGGCAGAGGTAAAAATAGCAAACATAACATACAAGGTGCAGTTTTCAAGTCTCATAATAACATTGGAGGAATATAGATGGCAGTAAGAGATTATTGCAATAGCCATATTTACTGTAATTAATTTGAAAGAGGATGTGCTGTCAGCAGCAGAACAATTCTCATCCAAAAAAAATTGAATGCACTCTACAAGTGTGTGAACTAACCAAGACAGTTAAACCATTTCCAAAGCTACTATAACTTATGAATACATACCTCAGTAGATATGGATTGCAGGTGTGATTGGTTCTCTAAGGTTTCTTTATCTACTATATCCATGCTTAATGGTGAAACAAGAGCCCGAATAGCAGCATAATTAGATGCTGTCTCTGCTTTTTCAGTTACTTCATCATTATCATATTGTTTCTCTGGTATCTCCAAATTTTCTTCTGCATTATGAATAGGAGGGGCATAAGGTCTTTCACACTCGAGCATCACAACAGTCTTTTCAACTACAGGATTGTCATCTCGATCACCATTGGATGAAGTACCAATTTCTCTTTTCTTTGAGATGGTACCTTGGGAAGTCATAGAAGACTTGCTATCATTCAACTTATGTGCCTTGTCTTTGACTGATGTTCTGTTCTGAGGAATGTCACTAGCTTTGGCTGTTCTGATTTTCAGTTCTGGAAGGGCTGCTGTCTTGCTTTTATCGTAACTCACAATAGCAGATATCTTTTTGCTCTCGGGTCCATCAGCTGCTTTAGCCTTTGATATTGTTCCAGTGCCAATTTGTTTAGCTGAGGAAGTCTGACGAATGGTACTCACTTTTGGTTCTGACAATCTTCTAATCCTTTCCATTGATGCCTTAGTATCAGTTGTACTATCATTTTTCTCTAGCTTAGATTCAGGCAAAGAAGACACAGATCGGCTTAATTTGTTATTATCCAAGTGACTTCTAGAAATCAATCTGCTGGTTTTTGAGACTTTCAAAGAATCATTAGATCCAACAGATGCAGCTCTGATGGGGAATCTTTGAAGGGGTGAGGATGCTCCTGGCTCTGAATCACTAAATTTAGATCCTTTATGAGAGCTTGGTGAAAGTTTTGTTGGAAGTTGCTTCTTGGATAGCTGTGATGGCGACCGTGTATTGGTCGAGCTACTCTTGGCAGCAATCCTCTTTTGCCTCTCCATCTTTAAGGCTTCTAGGCGTTTTATCTCTTCCTGATCCTAATTATTATATATAAAAGAAATAAATTAATCAATGTTGAATAACAGATGAACAGAAGGCATATTAGGTTAGAAATGAGAGCATGAGAGGAGTAAAACTCAATCATACATTTAAAAAAGATGGTTGAGTTTCATTAAAACAATCTTAACATTCATGTTCACTAGTGTAAGTAAGATTTACCCTTATCACCTCTTATGCTCTCAGTCTCTCTAGATATGTCCCTCAGATTAATGGCCCGTATATAATGTTGCTGTCTTGATTAATTTTTTTACATCCATTTAAAGTTAATTGTACGAATAGAAACAAAAAGGTGGAAAGGCTGGGAATTATAAGATAGAAGTGAGTACCTTCTCTTTCTTCATTTTCTGGAGATCAGCTTTGTAGTTCCGTAAGCTCTCAGCACGTGCTCGTGCTTCGTCCAAAGGACTAAGTTTAGATGTCTTCCCTCTCCTTATTGGTCCACCAGTCTTTCTTTTATCAGCATTGTTTGGGGTAACTTTTGATTTGGGCTCCTTATCCATCTTCCTAGATCCTGGTTTGGTGTCGGTCACTACCTCTTTGTTCTTATTTTGTAAAATACTACCAGCCTGGGCCTGCATTTCATAGTCAAAAGCAGGGTCATAACTCATTGATCCCCTTTCAGCTCCTCGTTCAGGCAGCATACTTAATTCATGCGGCTCGTAACTAATATGGTTTATCTCATCAGAAGACTTCTCTTCATTTTTCCGCACAATTGGGATCTCAGAATCCATGTCAATAGCCTTTCTCTCAACATTTCCTACATCATTGACTTCGATCGATCTATGTTCCAATATGTAAGAATCATCATTATCATGAAACAACTTCCTTTCTAGTTTATTGCTTGAATAACCCAGTGGAGTTTCCATATCCGAGGAAGGGTAAGCACTGCTGAGTTCACTTTCTTGTTTGAAAGTGATAAAATCACCACCGACAGCCCTTTTGTAACCACTCCTTTTCCCATTTACTTCTAAAGATTGTACATCATCTCCAGACCAACCATCACCAGACTGTCCTGTTCTTGCAGATAACAATAAATCATTATTGGATTTCTTGGGCATGTGAGTCAATCCTTTGCTAATGCTATGCATATCTAAAGAAGAACTTCCTTGACCTTCATGCATTTCCCGCTCAGTAAAAACTAAAGGATCATTGACATCGATGTGTCTTTTTCTTATGTCATTCACCTTTATCAAATCAAATTGGTCTGGGTCAATGGCATGCCTATCATCATCATCAACATCTCTTAGTAAACAGTTTTCGAAAGCTTGCCAGTGGCCTCCATCTGCATCCTTCCCATGCTCTGTGTTTTCCCTATCAGAAGAATCCAATTTCTTCAAAGATTCTTTTCTGGACTCCCTTCTCTTTGAGGTCTTCACAGATTCCTTATCTTCATTGGTTTCTGAGGCAGAATCTGAATGTGATCCACTGTCAGAGGAATTTTCTGCCTTTGTAATGTAATTGATGTTCCGAATCACCACCATGCCAGATTTCTGCCCTGATCGCCTATCCTTCTTTCGTTGACCTCCTGTATGTGCACCATCCCTCTCTAGATCCACTTCATCCATAATTTCTGATTCAGTATTGCTGTGTCGGCTATCCATTGAATGCCTTCTGCGCCCGTTATTTTGACCAGCAATTAGTCTGGGGTCCTCCATGGGAGAATAATTTGGCTGCACAAATGGACTGTTTCCTGGATATGCTTGATAGTAGGGTATGCCTTGCACTGGACATGGCTGAAAGACTGGTAGAGCACCTGGAGGAGAATGAATAGGCCAAGGAGAGAACATGTGTGGAAATTGACCTTGAATATAATCTTGGTTTCCTATAGATGGTTGGCGGTCCATTGGAGGCACATCTGGAAATGTGTAAACAAGAATCTTCAGGTATATTTCTAATTAAGAAAAAGGCAAGACATAGATGGTGGATCACCATTTAAAAATTCTCAATTCGGGAATCAAACCTTTATCTTATAAAAAATGAGAATTATAAGTCAGATATCATGTCTTAACAATTTGAACAAGTAGCTTGACTAGTAACTGGACAGGCAGCAGATCAATATATGCTTAATGTGCAATACATCTCGTAAGTTTGGTTTAGATTTGATTTTGAGACTGATTCTAATAGTCCAAGGCATTACTTGTCCACAATCCATAACTGGGGCTATTACGAGTTCTTTTGGAGTGTGACTTAAGGGCTATTAATTAGTAGTAGGAAAAGCCAAGTTGTGCCATGTTATATGGTCCAAGGCCCGTACTTTTCCACATCAGAAAACATGATAAAAAAAACAGACAGGGAAGGCAAAACCAGATAGAAGGCTTATCAAAATTAGCCATTCAGGTAGACCAATTTCAGAGGACAGCCCTCTGTATTCTTTGAAGTGTAAGTTTATTACATTAAAAGATAAGAAGGAAGAGTAAGCTGTTAAGAGCACGTGTATGTCTGTGTGTATGGGCATTTAAAAAGAGTAACGAGTTTTACAAATGTAAATACATCAAGCCATGAACAATTCACAAGTTCACTATATGCAGGAAATTGTACCTGAACTTGCTTTCCCATTACTCTCAGAGTCCAATTCAGTATGGGATGCAGAGACCATATTGGGAGGTATAATGCCAGAAACATTTAATGCAGAGAAGTCTGACCGATTGGACATTGTTTCAGCAGCTTCAATTTCAAGCCATTGTCCAGTTTCATGTTTTCTTCTCCAAAGATCAATGAATTTTGTGCATGCATCCCTGACATGTAACAAAAGTTACATTACAGATCAATGAATGAAGAACCCAACACTTCACCAACAAATATGTAAGGTCACTGGTCTACGAAAAAAATAAGTTTTCTTACTTCATGCGAGATGCTCCAAAGCATTCAGCAAATGACATCAAAGGTGGGATATAGTCCACATCAAAACCAGCAGCAACAGCACGAGCAAATGCCATGCCTTGCTCTTTCTGCAGTGCTGACTTACGCAATTCTAGGACTTTCAGAAGATGAACTCTAATACATGAGAAGTGAATGAGTTAACAATATTTTTCACATAGTGCAAAGAAAATACACAGATAAACTTATGTATCATATTTATATATACACATCTCAATCCAACAGAGGTTTGGCTAAAAACTTGTAACAATGCAGAAACAGTTGTTCCAAAAGCTTAAGCTATAATAGATGCACTAAAAAACCCCCTCCTTTTGTATACCTATTCGATAATCATAAACAAAAAATATAAAATGCACTGCTTCCAGCATGCTGCTTTCAATACTCTAAGATAACCAATATTCCTCAAGGGATATCAACTATAAACTCATGGTCAGGCTTATATAAGATTCACCAATAAAAAAAGTTTCTGTCTTACTCATAACAGGGATGCTCAAACTAAAAGTAACGTTATCAGATCTTAATTGATTTTTTTGAAGTAACTCCAGTGGCAGCCATCCATGTTGTTACATATTTTCTCTACTCGCTTCATATGTATTCCAGGCAGAACATTAACTGGTAGACTTTCAAACATGATTTAATCATAAATAACATAAACAATACATTCTTCTACTGAGACATGGTCATAGAAAATGGTGAAAAGTGTAGGACAGAAAGAATTTACTTCGAGTTTACTTCCGATGAGGTGGTGGTCCCCTTAGCTTGAGGAGGCTGTGCATCAGGCTGGCACATAATCATGCGGACTAATAAGAAGATAATAAAATGTATGAAAGAATAGGTATTAATTATTAAAGATATACTAACCTTGTAAAGTACAATTGCTTTCTCCTCATTATTGTCCTGCTGAGTCTTCCTGCCTATGCAAATTAGCAAGTTTGATTAGCTATAATCAATCATAAAAACATAGCAGAGCTTTAAATACACCTATATTTGTTCAATACAAGTTAGTTGTATTTGTTCAGAAGTACCTTCAGTGCTTTCAACATGTTTCATTTGATTTTCTTCCACCTGCACAAATACTCAACTATTGAAACAGACTTTTAAGTGCAATAAGAGAATCAAATAGAGTATGCTAGATATTTACATACAGTGCTAATTCCCAAAGAATTATTTCCTTGAATAACAATAGCCTCTTCAATTTGTAAGATTTCTGATTCTGCAGTATGCACACGTTCCAATATCTCGGGAGTGCTCACAAAACGAACAAACCTACAGAGGCATAGAAAATTAGTCTAGCAGGATAACTTTAGGTCTCTAACCTTACAGAAACAGGTTATAATATATATGTCTAACTTCAAAATATGGTTTCACTACCATTTCCTTAGCACTTTCCTTTGATTTGGAAAGAGTAAAACAAAAGATATATACAATGTCAATAATTTCTGGCTGCTTTCCTTCTTTAATTGTTTTCTCTTTCAATATATAATACATCTTCAATCACAGTTTTTACTGACGATTTTTTACAAGTCCTAATTTGTAGAATCTAAAAAAAAAATAAAAAAAAAATATTAGCATAAAATTATCACGCAGATTTTATTCGTTAAATAAAAGGAAACAATAAGAATAATAATGGGTCCCTGACTCGATCCATGACTAACATGGAATAATTTTGGTCTTAATATTACAACGACTAGAACAATGAATTGACTTTCAAAATGGCAGTATGGAACCATTTTGAGCACTGGATACAATACACTAATACCAATGATAATCTCTAAGAAACATGTTTAAAAGGATTCAACTTTCAATCTCTTCTGAACCCAACGATAAACCAAAAAACTAAAAACTCAAACCTTTCAACAGTCCCCTTGGTAAACCAAGAGGTATCACTGTTACCCTCAGGTGGCTCAAGCACAATTGAATAACCACCCTTGTCCATCTGATTCTGAGCAGCCTTCAAGTGGGAAAGAAATGGATTGAGCAAGCCTGAGGCAATCTTCTCCTTCTTTCCATTCGCAGTTATAACCAAGTCAAACCTGATTTATAGAAGAATCAAACAAACCAACAACACAAGTCAGGCTATGAATGTTCTCAATGAGCTTTCACATAGATTACTAAAAGACATAAAAGTATTATCCATTACCTTGTTCTAGTGGGTGTGAGCTGAAACACAGCTGAATCCAACCTTGTTGAAGCGTTCATAGCTTAGTCAAAAGTAGCAACCAGAGAAGCTGAGACCAATAACCCAGCAACTGGGTTTTCACTAAGATCAGAGATTGCAGACCAGAAAGGCTGTAGAAAAAATCAATCACAGACCCTTATCAAAACGGGTTCAGTGAAAAAAAGAAAAACTTTTCTGCATTAAAAAGAGTGTTCAGTCTCAGGAGTCAGAAGGAAAAAAAATAGAAAGGGAGGTCATGAGGTAGATACTGTGAGAAAGAGAAAGCATCCAAAGATTATTCTCAGTTGTTCTTCCTCTTTGGATACCACCTCCAGCCCCAACCCCAACCAGGGTGACCAACCAATATCGATTTTTCTAATAGGGTGGAAATAATGGAAACGTTAAGGGCAAAACGGGAATTGAGAAAAATGACAGAAAACTATTGGAGGCGCCGAAGGGTGACAGTGACAGCCTCAGACGGACAGAACTCATTTTGTAGCAGTCCCAGCAGTACCGGTGAAACTACCATTCTACCCTCTGCCTTTTTTAATTATCCACTCTGCCCTGTTTGGTGACTGCCAAGTTGGCTACCGGTTTCAACCGTGCCTTCATTATTAGCTAATCACTTTCACCTAAAGCGCTTTCCATTTTGACTTCATAGTGTGTGAAATTAGAAAAAGAGACAAGATTCCTTGTAAGAAGCTCCCATCTTTCTTCTTCTTATAAAAAATTTAGATAGTTTGCATAATTATACATATATACTTTCCAATATTTAAGCAACACTTACAAAAGGATAGACTTCTATATAATTTATTGATAACTTTTTTGAAAAAATAATTGATTTAGAATTTTAAATTAATTTTGACAAGTGTTTCTATTATAGTCTTTCATAATTCATGAGTCATAGTAAAAAATAATATACTCTTTCATTTTCAAAATTTTAAAAATAAAATTGTGACGGAAGAACGATATAAAAACAATACTTTGAATAAAAATATTTTCTCTTAAATTTGAGCTTATTAACAATAAATTTCTTGTATAAATTGATTTAATTTATACAAATTTAATTTTAAAATTATTATGAAAGAAATTGTTTGAATAAATTAGCGTATTACTTATATATGTAAATTAGTTTTATTTATAAAAAAATATTATTTTTTATTTTCTGCCCACAAGTATTTATTGACGTTATTCTAATTTATTAAATCAATAGCTGTCAACTCGTTTATTTAATAATGACTTGGTTAATTTAATCAATACATTTAATTGTTAATGCTATAAATTATGTGTGAGATTTACTAAAAAATAATTTATGTGTAATTGAGTCTAATATCATTAATTTTTTAAAAAGTAATAAAAAAATTAATGAGGTATTTTAAAATAATTAAATGATGTGAAATGCAACTGGACTTCCCAAAGTTACTTTCTAAGTGCATGAGATAGATGCGAACGTTACAAGGTGCGTTTGAACTTAAATAAGTAATTTCCTCTCCATGCATTAAACATTATTATTGATGAATTGAACTATTATCGAATAAACATGTGGAATTTGAACGAATAGGTTAAGGTAGACAACTGAAGTCTTTCAAAGACTTATCATTTAAAACTAATAATTCTTCTACTTGTAGTAGACAAATATTTTGTAATTTAGAATTCTCAATACAAAGACCCAAAAATGCAGACTTACATTATATAACATTTTAATTATAGATTAAGTTTGGAATAAAAAATTAGTTTATACCTGGTAGGTTGAACTTTTTACTCTTTTTATATAGAATATCATCTGATAATAACTTCTAAGTACATTTCCAGACTTCATCAGGCTTAGACATTGTATTCATGATTAAGAGTGTAACAAACAATCTTCTTAGTTGATTTGCAGAAGTAGGGTAGCCACATTCTGTAATTGGATCAATAAATTCTTTATCATCTGTCAATAGCCCCATTGCATAGCAAACTTCTTGATACATCTTGTAGGTTACCACATTAATAGTCTTTATGCTCTCATAATCAATACAACCATTTTAAGTTTTTAGCAATATCCTCAAATAATATAACTCGCCTGAGCCTGGAGTAAGCCTTCCAATGCTAGAATCGTTTTTCCTTGGTTTCCATTCCCTTTGTTTAGCCATCTAAACAAATTTGGTAGGGAATTTAGTATAGGTCAAAGTTTTCCCCTCAACATACATTTTATTAGCCACAAACCAAGCCAAAAATATAGTTTTCTTGTCTTGATTTTATTCAAAATCTGATCAATTTCATCATCATCTTGAAAGAAGATTGCTTGCTCATAAATTAAATGAAATGTTAACCTTTGAATAGGAGGTCATCTATGATGAATATCAAAATAGAATATTCTCCAAACTACTTCACATGGAGATATATATCTACAATCATAGTATTATTTTATTTCATCTATCATTGTGTTTTGGTTAGAGTCTTCAATAATATTAGTGATTGTCACACTTGATTTATCAAGACCTTTGTTCGTATTTAAACAAATACTTGATTGAGTTGGAATTATTGTAATTTTCTATATTAACATGACCCTGATACCTCATTAGAAGTAATAGACTGTAAGGAAAACATTTCTATTATCTAATTTAATCCCATTTTTTCTATGGATATGTCATTATCTTTATGCTTGTAACATGGATATCCATCTTCCTCAAAAGTAGTTGACAATGTATATTTTTTGGGAAAAAATTTGGAACATCTACCTTGTTTCATGCAAGTTGAGCTAAACCTAGTAGCTCCACATGGTCCATGTATCATGAATGATGCAACTCTCTTTGACAATTTAGGATACAACTCTAAATGAGGTAATTCAACTGAGATTACTCTAGCAATTGTTGATCAAGGTTGCTTAAGTGCTTTGATGCCTCCAAATCCATGAAGTTTGGTGGAAGGCTGTGTTGTTGCTTGTGTGGTTGTTGTCTAGGTACTTTGAATTTGTAATCCACTTCTTGATTGAATCTAAAACTAATTTGAATCAAAACCTTTTCGAAAAAGATTGTTTTCTAAAGAAGTTGAAAAACAACCTGTTGTTTTATCGTTTCAATCGGTTATTTGACTCTTAGTGGTTTTTGAAAAGGGTTTGAATTACTTTGCTGTCAAACCAATTCAATCGGTTGTTTTGAGAATTCAACTGATTACTTCTTTGAAAATCCATAACAGATTTTTGTTAAGTTTGGTAAATCAACTTTAAATGTTTTCTAGCTAAATTGACTCATGCTTTAAATGTGTTTAACTAACCTTTGGAGTATAAAAAGGCTGTTTTACGCTCCTAAAAGGATTGATACAGTTTTGAAAATTCAGTTTTGAAAAAGTGCTTTCAAGCTTTCAAGATTTATTCAAGCTTTTGGATTTTCACAAGGAGTGGAATAGGATTGCTTTGTACTCTTTCGTTTTTTATATTGATCAGGTGTAATCCTTTCTTTATCTCTTGCATTTTTGAACAATTGTAGTGGGTGCAAAATCATAGGGTGCTTTGATTTATGTGGTGTGGTTTTGCCAAAGGAAGTGTGTTTCTTGAGGGGTTCAAGGTCACTTCTTTGGCGTGTGGTTTATAATCTGAATTTTGATTGCATAGTAGATACCCAGTGGTTTCTGAGGACTGAATATAGCTCTTGGGATAAGAGTGAACCAGTATAAATTGCTTGTGTGCTTACCTCAGCTCTTTAATTTTTGTTTTTAAGTTGTTTTAATCACTGTTGATAAAAACAATCGATTGAATCGCAAAAACAACCGATTGATTTTTTGGAAATCAACTTAAAAAGTTTTTGTTTTTTTATTTCCTTGATTTCTTTCTCTATGATTCTGCATTGGATTTCATTAAAGCTTCAAAGTTTGCGAAATTCTTTATTAAACAATTTACCCACTCTCTTGTTTAAGGCCGTAAATTCTAACACCAATGTCCTTAGAATTTTCCAACTTATTCGCATAATTAACCACAATAATATATGAGCATGTGCCAGTCCGTTTTTGAAACCCCACATTATACATACCTACAATAGTAAAGAAATTTGTATGAATATTTAGTATAAACAATAAACAAAGATATTCAAGAGTAGGAAATAATTTAATTAACTGCATTAACTCTGCCGAAAAATTATATTTAAAAAAAAAATGATTTCATCTAACTTCATTTTAAATACTTTTTGCTTGACAATAAGTTAAGCTTATCCAATTTTATTTCTGATCCTGCCTGTTGACCAGAGCGCAAGAGCCTTGCCTCGTCAAAGGTGTCTTCCTCTGGATCGGCTTTGCACCACGCTAGCTTCCGTCCTTCACACCTCGATTCACCTCAAGAACCTGCAAA
>Ga0123342_1007574_pt1 | contig 14244 bp, 8 predicted proteins | sample Turbeawhitnodule_FD_89960 | JGI IMG/M metagenome (GOLD analysis project Ga0123342, IMG submission 89960) | Root nodule microbial communities of legume samples collected from Mexico - Turtle bean Mexico white nodule | ecosystem: Host-associated > Plants > Roots > Nodule | place: Mexico: Nepantla...
ATGAATCGTAAATCGTTTCGTATCGTGAATCGTAAGATTCATAAACATTAAAAAATTTAATATATACTTAAATATATAAGATATGTATACATGCAAGATACAATAAATTATATATATGTATATGTATATATATATATACCACACAATTTCACCAAAACAACCTCTAAAAAAATAATGTGGTGCATACATGTTATTAACAAATGCTGTCTATCTTTTTTTATTTACTCATTTTTTAAAATCCACACTGATTCACACAATACGGAATCGTTTCGGTTCGCGATTCAGCGATTCTTCGTGCGAATCGCACGATCCAGCTAAGATTCAGGGACAACAAAGATTCTTCAAACGATTCGTATCATGGAATGGTGAAACCGTATGTACGTATCGTGAATCGTAAGATACTAACTACTATGGTCAAAATTACCTCCAAAATCAACAGTTTTGCAACTCTGTAGAGTTGAATAGACAAATAATATAAAAACTACATGATGTAGTGCAACTGCAGTAGCTTAAGTAATACGCACATTACTGAGTTTTTTAGAATACAATACCAGTTCCAAAAATAAAACAAGCGCAAATTTGAAAACAATAATAAACATGATTCTATTCTGCCACTTACGCTGTCATTGGGGTCAACAAAGACTCTCCCATCTCCTATGTTGTCTACTCTGTAGTTAGGATGTCTGTCAGTATTGGATTTCTCAATTGTAGATCCAGCTAAATCAAGCAATACATTTGAAGCCTGGAAAATCATTCAGAGCTAATCATATTACAAACTAGCATAACTTTATTTGATCTGTGTAGCTCCCTAAAACTCTTGTAGAGATGTGAAACCAGATACTGCAACACCACTACTACCAATTTACACAAAAATATCTACAGAATTAAAAGTACAACTAGAATAGCTAAAAATTGTGGCCAACAAACTCAAAAACAAAAAAAAGCAGTGCCATACAAACCAAAGAGGAATGGATACAACATGGCATGCACATATGACACAATATGGCCATGGGAACACCACAAATTTAAAAAATCATATAAACCAATACGGCTATGACACAACACATAAAATTGATATTAAATAAGCTAAACCACAAAGCAGAGTCTTTAGATAGACATGATGAATTGCTAAAATTTATCTGATTATTTTGGTATTAATGTGTATTGGAATAAAATTTAAAAAATAGAAGAAAATTATAAAGATGCAACTACAAGTATTTAAAATATCCAAGATGCAATGTCCAACATGGATAAATACACCACACAGTCATGACACGTCATTGCTACCATTTTGAAAGTGTGTGCTTATACCAAATAAGAAAGAAAACAACAGATTATGTCTACAAAAATGTAACTGTGTTTTACTCTGTTTCCTATTTCCCAAATTTTGTTCAGTTCAGATATGTATGTATTAAGTAAACTCAAAAGCCAAAAGACTTGAGACAAAAAAAGCTTTCCAATCAACCCGCACCCATAAAGAGATTCCAGAAACACAGCTGACGAGCTGAGTCTGAGGATATAACCATCTGCTTTTAAATATATCCACCACAAAACCAACAAAAAGAGAACAAACAAACAAACAAAATAAACCTTTTTTAGTACAGAGACAACAATTAACTGACTAAAAGTAACAAGTGCAATATTGAAAAAACACAAGAACATCAAGTGCTAAGGACAAAACTTTACAATCTCAGATTGCCATCATACCCTTTCAATATCATATCCACACTGACCTGCAAACACAAATTCCAGGTTCAGGCAATAAATAATAAACCAAAAGAAACTAATCTACTAAAAAAAAATCAAAACCGCCACATAGAAACAAGCATAAAATGTCTTTAATAAGGTTTCTTGCTTTAACGCACAAGCAAAGACAAAAAAAGTCTAAAAGCAGCATCAGATCACTTTAAGGAACAGGAATAATTTACTCCCATTTAAACTCAAAAGACCATCTGAGTTTCCTTTAAGAATCACGTCAAATGGTTGAATCTTTAATAAAATTTAGGTTTAATTACTCATTTGGTTCTTATAGATATATTATCTTTACTTTTTATTTAGTCTCTATACAATAAATTATTTACTTTAATTGCTATGCATACATTTTTAAACTAGCTTTAACACTTACATAATAAATAATGTATGCAGGTATAGAGACTTAGATCAATTACATAATTGAAATAAATAAATAAATTTTAAAAATTAAACATTTAGTAATTTATTTTCACAGCCAACAAATCTTGAAAAGAAAAAAACATCAAAAAAGGGCAATTTACTCACAAAGAACGTCTCTAACAACAGCCAAATTAAGATCACAATCCTCCCCAAGCATCGAGCAGAGGAACTGCTCTGCCTTCTCCATATCAAAAACTCCATCATTAGCACTAAACCCTTTGTTCCTTCCCTTGTTCCTCCTCACATACTCCTTGCCCAAAACCGTTGAAACAGTGCCAGTTGAAGCAACCACCTTTTTCTTCTGCTTCCCCCCTTTGAAACCCCCCACAACAACACCCTCCCCGCAATTCTGCTCCCCCTCCTCCTTCGACCCCAATTCCATTCCCAAAGAAGATGTTCCACCGCCACTGCTTCCACCGCTGTAAGAAGAAGAGCAACACGAAAATGAATCCTCCGACAACCCCTTTCTGAGGATCTCCGAAGCCCTGTCGGGATCACACCCTGCAATGTCATACGCTACGGAAGCTTCCCTTATGGAAGACAACGAGAAAGCGTCCACCAATGCATCCAAAACCCTTCTCTTTGTCTCCTCTTCTTCGTTCTCCACAACCCCTTCTGCTCCTTTTCTCTCCTCAACCTTCTTCTGGGGCTTCGGTCTCTTCTTCTTCCTCGGGTTCTTCATATCGGAACAGGGCGAAACGGATCTGGGGCCTGCGGAAGGAAGGAACGGAATTTCAGACGAAAACGGGGTCGAAGATTGGTTGGGAGGGTGAAAGGAAAGATTTTGAAGAGGGAATGGTTGATGGGTGTAGATGGCGGAACGGCATGGGAGAATCTCAGGTTGTGAAGAAAACCAATAGTATGAGAAAAAAATAATTATTTTTTATACCAAGAAAAATAATAATTAATAATATATTCTTAAATGATAATAAGAAATTAATCAATTCCTTTTCTAATGCAGAGCAGATAAATAAAAGAGTTAGATTGGTTTAATTTATTTTTTAAGTCAAATTGATTAAATTCTACCTGTTTAACAAAAGTTTAACCAACTATTATTTTTTATTTCATAACAATTTTTTTTAATGATATGATAGTTAAAGGTGGATAGTTTACATTACATAAAAAATACATGGCAGTTTCTTTTATGCCATTTTTTAATTAAACAATTTTATTTCTTAATAAATAAAAATTTATTTATTTATTTAATAAATAAATAATTATATAGCTTTAATATAATAACAATATAACTATACCGCTTCTCTAGTAAGATTTTCTTACCCAAATTACCCAATCATAATATTGATATCATATAAATTACTTAATTTGTTAGGATAATATAACAAATTATAATTAACATTTCACACTGGTATAATTTGATAAAATTATTAATTTATATTTTTAGTACCTATCTATATTAATACACATAAAGTATTTTTTTAGCAGATTTTTACAATCATAATATTCTACGGTTATCTATTCATTTTATTGATAACTAATTTCTCTAAAAAAAGTTATTGGTCATTTTTAGTAAGGTCTTTCCCAAATATATTTTTATATCTATAATATTTTAACCTAATACTTTACTTAAGAAGACTATATTCAATATCACTCCAACTAATTACTAGTTGGTTCTAGCAGTTTTGTTTTGATAAATACCAATGATAAAAAATATATTATTTTATTTTTATCATAATAACGTAATATATTTTTTCACAAGTATAGTAGTATTTTCTAGAGTAAATTAAATTGATACTTTATGATATTTTCTTAAATTATATTTACATTTTTATTTTTTTTCATAATTACAATTATCTTCTTTATTTATTAGAGGCGTAAGTGTAATGTTTTAAAAGTTATCCTTAATTATGAATATTACCACTTAATTATCTTTATTTCTTTTTGTTATTCTCGTATTTTGCCAAATATTTTTAAAAATTTTACTCATTGTATAGAGTGCTTTTTTGGTAGATAATGATTTTTTTTTATTAGTTTTGAGAATTAAGATGAATAAGATATGTTTTAAATAAAAGATTAAAAGCTTGTTTATTTGACTTTCCAATTTGAATGTAATATTTACTTTGCATAATATTAGAGTAAGAGATATGATTTTCAAAGCCAAATAATTATCTTTGTGGTCAAACTGTGTTTTCAACGCACACAAGTACTAAAATATTAAATGAAATTAAATGGATTTAATAATTAGTATGTTTTAAATTTGATTAAAAAGCCAACATTCAACCATCAACGCATTAGAAAAACTGATAAACCAAGTAAACAAATAAATAAAACAATTTTAAAGTGTTGAGGAAAAAGATTTTCAATTCTTTTGAGAACAGTTTTATTTTTATCTTTTCTTTTCAAAAGAAAATCAATTATCAAATTTTAACCTATTCAAAGAGAAGCCAAAAAGGTTTTGATTTCTATAAAAACAACAATTAAACGTCTATTCCCATAATATTTTGTTTTTGTAAATTTATTTTTTATGGGATCAAATAACTATTTTAATAAATTTTGTATTTATTTTTTTAAAATATATTAGTGAAAATTATACCCACCTTGTCGAAAACTATACCAAGTGATATTTATATCTTCAATTTTTTGAAAGAAATTCACCTCTTTTATGTATAAAAAGGTCATATATATATATATATATATATATATATATATATATATATATAAACTAAATCAATATTCATTTATCTAAACTTTTATCTTTTTTACTTTTCTAAGTTTGTTAGTTGGGTGTTGTTTATTTTTAGATTTGATTTTATCGTTGTGAAGATTATAAAAAGTAGGTCAATATTAGTTTATCATAAATTTAATTAGAGTATTTTTCTCTCTCTAAAAATATTATATATTTGTGTTGTTTTACATGCATGAAGTTGGAATTGTATGTGAATTATGATCTGTTTGGAAAAAATATTTTTTGATCAGTAAAAGTTTGTAATGATATATTTAATTTTGGAATCAAGTTTTTTAAACTTAAGTTATAATTATGATTATATGAGTAATTGAGTGTGCAAGTGAAACTAAGTAGAGAAAGTTAATTAGATTCATGTTACAAAGTTGAGATGAAATTTATTTTATTTTCTATGCATTGTTTTGTTGGATTTTGGATTAAAAGAGTATATCATAACGTTTGAGTTAGATAAAAGAGTTGAATTTAAAATATTGAAATTATATAAATGAGTTTGATTCTATTGTGAGACTAAATAACGTAAAGGTGACTCTCTTGTTGAAATTGAAGTGAACATGTGTTAGTAATGAGAAATATATATTATTTATATAACCCTTTTCATGTGTTTTTTTGTGTGTGTAACAATTATGAGTAGAGATTATACAAATTTTTGCATTTTTGTTAATTGAATTTTGTTTAACAAATGTTTTTAAACTAGAAGAAAAAAAACTTATCTCAATTTAATTGATGCTTAGTAATGTCATTGAAGTAATGAGAATGCCACTTTAATGCTGTACAAATAAATATATTTAATATTATAAAAGTATTATCATTTAACTGTTCATTTAGTTGTTTAGGCAGTATGATTTTTCAATTAACCCATGATTAATAATTTGAATGAGAAAAGTTAAATTAATTATCTCTTCTTTAGAGTTTAGGCACCACTTAAATTCTCGTTTGGTGGCTCAAGTAAGTAAAAAACTACCACAACTTTCTCTATTTCTAAAATATATTACCAAAACATTTAAAATAATGCTTAAGTGTTTAAAATAATATTGAAAGGAAATATGATACCACTTATGCATTTATTTACAACTTGAACAAGAGAGTTAATATGTAATTTATTGTTTTAGTCCGGATTTTTTTAACAAATATGAAAATTCTTTCATTTGATCCATTTCATGAAAGCTTTTATATGAAAAAACTTGACTTGGAAGAAAAGTAAACTTGAATTGAAAAAATGGGTATTAAAACTATTATGAACTTCTAATTATTCTTGTTCCATGAACATGCTTCAAACTGCAATCTTTTTCATAATATTGGGTTAATGGGTTTGGAGAACAAAGCCACTAAAAAGGTAGGGTTGTGAACAGTAAACAACATACATTTGATACTGTTTATAATAATATAATAGTATTCTTAAATTAAAAAATAAAATAAAAATTAATAAAATATTAATTTATTAAAGTGTGAAATATATGTTTTTTTTATACAGGATAGTTAAAGCTCCAAAGGAGAAAAAAGTTCTCTATGGTTAAGATAAGGAACAACTACATTTCTTTTTTAAAAGTTATTAATAAGGCAAATCTCTTCTAAATCTTTCAAAGCAATTTATTCTGCTCACAACTACACACATCTTCATATATTGACAACACTGGCTTATCTTTGAAGTGTCGTGCTATAATTTACAATTTTTTATTTTTTAACACCAAACTCCTAAAACAGCAAAAACATCTAATTCATTGTTCAAACAAATTGAATTTGCTCTTAATTATTTTCCACTTCATTTAACAGTGTTTGGAATAACTACAGCATGATGAAAAAGATCAATTAATTTTGTACAGTAAAAGTAAAACCAACAAATAATTATTTCATGACATCTACTATATGATTTTTGTAAGGAATTAATCAATTTTGTGTATTATCTAATCTAAAAGTTGATACTTTATATCCCTACCAACTCCTCCTCAATGGTTTAGAAGACTTTAAAATACCTCTAGTTATACAAATGCTCCATATTTTATACACTATTTAAATGCCCAAATGTCGGCGAAGTGATTGACAAATACCACGACTGAATACAGTTAGTCATCATTCCTTAGATGAAGTGCATTAAGACCGCCTCAATTACATTACATCAAATGAGGAGACAAATATCACATATTATTACCATCTGATCATCATCTTAGAGCAGACAAATACACATTACAACATCTAAGATCATCAATCTGATCGGATTCCACCCATGAAGGTCCTTGGATCAGGACAGTTTCCAGAAAATTGAGCTTGCGAAAAATCAAAACCTGGATTCTGCAGGAGGCACAGAAGAATCATGAGTAGTGGTTTGATTAAGGCAATAAGATCATCATCACCTGAACTATTAAAATCTGGGTTCCAGACAAGAAACAACATACAATCATAAGGAATAGTGGTTTGAATCAAATAATATTGTTAATGGCTAAGGCTACCAATAGTATAACACAATCTTTATCCATATATATGTCTTTCTTCAATAAAATTAAAAACCAATCTGGGAAGATAATTAAAATTCTCATAGTGATAATGCTAAGTAATATTTTTCTACTGTATTTTCTTCATTCTTATCTTCCCAGGAAATTCTACATCAGTCAACACACTTCACAACAAAATGGTATAACAGAGAAGAAAAATAGACATCTTATTGAAATTGCACGCTCTCTAATGTTAAATGCTAATGTTCCTGCTCATCATTGGGGAGATGCAGTCCTTATTAATGGTTTCCTAATAGGATACCTTCTTCCTCTCTTGAAAATGAAGTTCCTCACTCCATATAACTTTTCAAAACGAACCACTATATCATGTCTCTTCATGTGGGTTTGGGTGTACATGTTTTGTTCATAATGTCTCTCTAGGTCTTGATAAGATTTCTGCAAAGGCTATTAAGTTTCTTCTTGGGATATTCTCACCTTAGAAAGGGTATAAATGTTATTCTTCCTTAGCTAGAAGGAATTATATATATGCTGATGTTACCTTCTTTGTGGACACACCTTTTTTCTTGTCCTCCATGGAAGATTCTTAATTTTTTCAACAGGTCCTTCCTGTACCATCCTATGATCCATTGATTATTCCTTCTTCCTCTCAAAACTCAAGCTCAAAGTGTAGATGACATTGTTCCATTCTAACATACCAATGTCAGACACAAATCACTCCTTCATTCTTCTTGATGATACCCATGACTTATATCCTCCACCACTAGATTCCCATACCATGGATCCTTCCTCCTCATCACCTTCTCCTCTAATCATGTTTGGTCTATTGCTCTTAGAAAAGGTATTCGATCTACTCGTAATCCATATCATGTTTATAATTTTTGAAGTTATCATCATTTGTCTCTTTCATATTCCTCTTTTGTTTTCCCCTTGTCCACCATTATTGTTCCAAACAATGTTCATGAGGCACTTAGCACCTTGGATGACGACAATACATGATTGATGAAATGCATGTACTTGAACATGGTAAGAAGCTTGTGGGGTGTGGATGAGTTTATGATGTTAAGGTAGGTCCTATTGGTGAAGTAGATTGTCTCAAAGCTCTTATAGTAGCTAAGGGATACACTCAAATTTATGGTCTTGACTATTGTGATACTTTTTCTCCTGTGGCTAAGATCAACATTGTTTGTGTTTTTCTTGCTATGGTTGCCATTTGCCACTATGGTGATATGGAGAAGGAGATTTACATGGAGCAACCTCGTGGATTTGTTGCAAATGGGAAGTCTGGTTTAATTTGTAAATTACATCAATCTCTCTATGGCTTGAAGCAATCATCTCGAGCCTAGTTTGGTAAATTTAGTCATATTGTGCAAATTTTTGGATTTAAACGAAGTGAGGCAATCCATTTAGCGTTTTATTGTCATACTTCTTCTGGGAAGTGTGTTTATCTTATGGCCTATGTTGATGATTTACAAGAAATGACTAAAATTACTCAATTAAAAAAACACTTATTTAGCCACTTTTAGACCAAAGAGTTTGGGCTATCTAAAATATTTTCTGGGTATTGAAGTGGCAAAATCAAAATATGTCACTATTTTACAAAGAAAACATGTTCTTGATATTTTGGAGAAGACAGTCCTGAAAAATTGCAACCCTATTGATAGTATAAGTGTATCAACTAGCAATAAAGTATCTAGCGTTGGTATTCTATTCAGCCCTCTTAATATCCAATATCATACATGCACATGAAAATCTAAGCAATGCACTACAATTGAAATTATCTTCCAAGTTCAAGAATATCCTTGAAAAAAATCTAATGGGAGCAGGGCACTTATGTTTATAAGTGAACTCATGCCAACCGCTGAGGCAAACTTGACATTTGTTGGAGAGGACAAACAAACACGAGAATGGAAGCGTATCATCTAGCAATAAAGTGTCAAGTGTTGGTAGTCAGCCATCTTAAAAACTACAATTTCATCTTAACATTAATTGTGTTTATCCACATTAGATACCCACAAATAAGTAGTACGCGGTAATGAATAATACCTGCCAATTATCAGATCCCATTCTCAATGTTATACACTACTTAGGCCAAAAAACAGTATCAACCAAAGAACATGCTTTGGAAATGGAGGAACACAACCTAGAAGCTAGATGGGTAGACCCAACAGATGAAATATATGAAAGGCAACAATAATAGCCCATTAACTAGTAGGACAAGAAACAAACATAATAAAATTCATTTTGACAGTGTAGAATACACAACAGTTTTAAGTATACAAGTGACATCAAATAATTAGAATTAATATCTCAGAATCCATGTCAACAATTACTAATATTAGTAGTTAGGTAATTAGCTACTGTATAAAAGTAATACTCCATGTATCCAATACAGAAAAACAATAAACTTTGACAACGACTGAAATTTTGGTGATTTGATAAGTGAGACAGTACCAAAACTTCAGGGCAACATAACTATATTAAAAGTAGTAATAAGTAGTTTTTTTAATCTTAAAATGGTATGGATAGAGGTTGGACTGGCAAGGGTTAAATACTCAGGAATAAGGCTTAGATGCCAATAATCCATAACATAAAAAGCAAATAATCAGAACACATCCCTGTGTATTACCCAAATTAATCAATTATAAACTTCCTCATGAAGTAAAAACTGTAAAAACACTTGGCAGTGCAATGTTACACAGCTGAAGCCTTAAGGTAATGCCATAAAAGTGTTTTGAATGCTTTCACAAAATCATTGCATGATTTTAAATTACCATCTCCCAATCATTGGGAAAATGCAGTAGAGAGAGCTATTTTCATGATAAAAGAACGAACCTCTCTTCAAACGCACAGAAAACAAACATGAGGTAAAGATGAATTGGCAAGAAATAAAAGACTAAAAAGAAAAAATATCATACTATAATTTTTCATGTAGAAGACTGAAAATGAGTTATTAAAATTTCAGACCATAACAACAAAGGACACTGAGAAGCACATGGTAGACATATCATGGGATTGTAGCAAATGAATTCCAAATTGAAACACCTGGAAAAGGATTGTGATGAAAGCAAAACTCACCTCCTCTTGAAATCTCTGAAGCATGAGACGCTTCTGTTCAAGATCAGTAGAGTAAGGGTCCAACTGACCCTGACCTAATATGGGAGAAGCCCATGTCTGGCCTTTATCTCTCTTCTGCATTGTTATGTGCATTATATCATCCTCTGCAGGTCAAACCCCAAAATCAGCATTACTAACAAACTTAACCAAATCAAAATTATTTCATCACTGATTTCAAAAAGAAAAATCGTCCTCATTTGTTTCCAAAGCCAAACACCGCCAACCAATTAAAAATCACTATTTCAAAAACTTTATAAGATTATTATGAAAATCAACAAATTTATAACATAAATATATTTCTGCTATTAAACCTGCTGGATACTTAAAAAATGGGAATGTATCTCTGGGTTGGATACTGACACTCCTCGGGTGCTTCCATTATCCGTATACAAAAAGTATCCAATATTTTTTTATTTAACTATTTAATTCTTTTCTAAAACACTTCAGGGATACCTTTATGTACATATCCAAAAAAGTATCCAATCTTTTTCATTTGATTTTTTTATGGTATGATTTGAATAATTCCAAATAGTATCCGAAAATGTTTGTCTTAAAGTTTCTTGAACAATCATATTCTTCCGCATGTTATGAGGGAAATTGGAGTACATACCTTTTCATTTATTCTTTGAAGAGAACCTAAATTTCAATGAACTGGTAAAATTCTCTATTGATGAACTAAACTTAGAAGTTATGTTTTTTTCTAGATAATAGTTACAGAGGACAGAAGAATGGTTAATTTAGCATTAGATAGAAATTTAAATTTAGAAATGCTTCTGAATTGTAAGCTATTATGCAGAGGCAATATTTATTTATTTTGAGTTCGACCATAGATTTTTTACTGATACAGTTAGCAAGTATTGATTATGGTAAAGAAAAAAACTATATTCTTTTTGTTACTGTGACAAATGTTCTTTTGTAAATTGTGATCATCATAGTTATGAATGAATAAAAAATGATCAATGTCTCTTTATTTCTCATTATTCTACATCTATATAAAATATTTTATAACTTTTTTAGCATATCCATGTTGTATTCAAGTGTCCGGGCTTCATCGTATTTCTGATCAGATCATAACGTCTACACCGTAAGTGCACATATGATTAATTAAAAAAAAATATATACAAATCAATTTGGGACAAAGGGGAAAAAATTTAGGATAGCTTAAACTTTACCTAGGGTCCAAAAAGAAGAATCTGTCTTTACCGGGCAAGTGAGATCATGCTGAAAAAGAACACAGATAAATAAGGGGGAAATAAAATAAAATAAAAAGCAACAAGAGAAAGTGAGAAAGGATATGAAGTGGAGGAAAATTAGGGTTACGTTGAGATAGGGAGGATTGCCTTTGATGCCAAGTTCGAGGTGCTTGGACTGAATCTTACAGTAGAATTGCTTGGAATGGACGTTGGGAGGAAGATTTATGTAAATATTGACCTCGTCAAGGGTTTGATCCCACTCGAACACCTTTTCACCTAAAATCACACACACACGGGTTTGTTTGATTCGGATTCAATTGACGAAAAATTATAACAGAATAGAACAACCTTGGAGAAATAGGGATGGGGAAATTAAAAGGTACCGTTGTGGATGAAGTTGTGACGCTTTTCGGGGGCTAATTTTTCCGCCATTTTAGTTTCTAGGGTTTTCTGTACTGGCCTCCTTCTTCTTCTTCTTCGTTTCTGATTCTTCAGTTCTTTTGCTTTTCCCTTTGTTCGCGCGGTTTCCTTCGTTATTATTTTTGGTGTGTTAAATCTACGGTTTATAATCTCTAATGAAAGATGCATTATTTTATACATTTTCTTAAATTCTTAAAATCTTTAATCAGTTTTTTATCAGCACAAAAAAATAATAAATATATTTTTAGAACTGCTCTATTTTTTTTAAAAAAAATTCTATAAAATTATGATGACAATTATATGTTTATTTCTTTTTTATATTTGTGTAACATTTTCTTATCATAAAATAAAATAAAATTATTATCAATACTAATATATAAAAAGAGATTTCCTTTATAATTATTTTTGTTATACACAAATTTGTGTTTCTATTTATTTTTATTAACTTATTTAGTTATTTTGTCATTGTTATCTTGAATACTATTTTTTTCATTTTTTATATTCACTTTTACTTTTTTAATTCTATTATCTAAAAATTAAATGTAATTTCTTTCAAAACTTCTCATTTCCCTTCTTAATCCCCTTTATTTTTCTCCATCTTCTAATAATCAATTCTACTATTAGTTAACCAAAATAAATCATTCACAATATACTTTTACATTTATTTTCCTTATATTATTAGGTAAATTTCTACCCAATCTATGATATGCAGCAATTTTTTTAAAATTACCATTCATTTCATTAAAAAAATACATTTAAAAAAACAAATTCTAAATAGAATTAAAAAATGATAAAAATAAATTGTATATTATGTATTATAGTTTTTTTAATAAACAGAAAAATCATATGATAGTGATAAAAATAAAAAAATATGGATATACAATAATAATAAAAAAAATGTGAATACACATATTAATATTTAAAAAATACAAAATATACATAAGTTTACAATAAATTAAAATATTACAATATAAATTTATAGTTTTAATAAATACAAATATACATATAATACTGATAAAACTAAAAAATGGAAATATACAGTTTGATATTTAAAAAACACATAAACTTAAAAAACACATAAACGCATAAATTGATGATGAATTAGAATGTTTGAGTATGAATTATTATAATTCATTTTAATAAATACAAATACATATATAATAATGGTAAAAATTTAAAATATGAATACATAATAATGATAAAAATAAAGAATGTGGATAGATAATAATAATAACAATAATAACAAATAAATAAAGATACACATTATTAGCAAAAATAAAAAATTGCAGATACACAATAATGATAGAAATAAAAAATTGGATATATAATATTAATAAAAAATACAGATACAAGTTAATAATAAAAATAAAAATTACTAATATACATACTTGGGAGCGTTTGTGTTCTCGTTAATTATAATAATTAAAATAAAATATATATATTATTCAATTGTAAGAGAACTCCATAAAAATAATTCTAAGTATTTTTTTTATTGAATGAATAGTTCATTTCATTGTAGGTAATTATTTGAATTTAAAAGGATAGTTGTTTAAAAATAAAATGGTTAAAATATCCCTTATTAATATTAATTAAAATAAAAATATTATTAAATTATAAGAGAATTTGATAATATATACGTGATTTTTTTATTGTAATTTTGTATTTGAATTTAAAAGATTTTTTAGCTACAAAATAAAAATGGTAAGAATTTGTGTAAAAAAAAATAGTTAATATGAAGAATAATGTTAATTAAAATATAAATTATATTATTAAATCATATGAGAAGTTAAAGAGTATACAGTTAAAAGAATAGTGTGTATCCGCATTTTTTATTTCTCTTTCTTTAATATTTTTTTATTTTTCAAAAATAATTTCTCTTAATAACATTAAAATGAGAAGTTAAATAGTATACAAGTTAAAGAGTAGGTTAATAAAATAGTGGAGAACGGTAATTAAAAGTTACATATGGTAAAGAGAATGAATGAATTTTCAAAATTTAAAATTTAAAATTACTATTTGAATTCAAAACCGTTTCTCAAGATAGAAAATAATTAAATAGAATTTTAGTTTCATATTTTTTTATAATTTTTAATATTTTATTAATTATGGATAAAAATATATGTATTTGGTAATAGTTAAAATTTATTTAAAACTACAAACTCAACCGAAAAAATAATTAAATAGAATTTGAGTTTCA
>Ga0123342_1007576_pt1 | contig 14241 bp, 16 predicted proteins | sample Turbeawhitnodule_FD_89960 | JGI IMG/M metagenome (GOLD analysis project Ga0123342, IMG submission 89960) | Root nodule microbial communities of legume samples collected from Mexico - Turtle bean Mexico white nodule | ecosystem: Host-associated > Plants > Roots > Nodule | place: Mexico: Nepantla...
AAGAATGTTGATCTTGAACACCTCAAGAACACACAACACTCCTTGGCAACACAACTACAGAAATACAGTAATCAAGGAAGAAGGGAATAGAATACACCTGGGTATTACAAAGCTTAAAGTTCAAAATTACAACCCAATCCTATTCCACACACTTAAGAATGATCAAAAGCTCTTTCAAATCTTGGAAAAACTGTTTTGATAAACTTTTTTTTCTTACTCCAAGATTAGGAGCGTAAAACCACATTTATATAGACCAACCAAGTGGTCAAAAGCATTTAATAAAGGAGCCAAGTTAGTTAGGATCATTTAAAACATATAAAAACCACTTAACAGAATTTTGTGAAGGTTTTCAGGAAAACAATCGATTGTTTTGTCGAAACAATCGATTGATTTGGTTTGACAACAAAGTCAACCAAGTCAAACAGCTTTCAACCTTTTTCAAAAACTACTAAGGTAAAACAACCTGTTGTTTCAAAAAACAACCTGTTGAAATTTTGACAGCTTTTTAGAAAACACATCTTTTCAAAAGGTTAAAGATTCAAATGAACTTTGATCATCTTAAGGAGTGAATTAACAAGCTTCAAACAACTAGACAACACACACACCCAGCAACAAGGTCTTCAAGCTTTCCTCTTGAATTTTGAGACATCAAAGCATCTTGTTCAACACCCCCAATGCCCGACCGATAACCATGGCAAGGCTATGAAGCTTAGCCAACTCTGCCACTATGCCTTGTGTCGAGATGACCACCAAAATGCTTTCTTCTTCTTGAGTCAAAGCAATTTGGAAACCTTGGGCCAACTGTAGTTGTTGACCGAGCATACTTGGTTGGCGAGAAGACGACCCCGCCTCTGTCCTTTGTTGTGTAGATTTAGTCAGTCAACGTCTTTTCTTGGGGTTCATCAGAGGCACTGTTGTCGCCGGCGGCACGACGTCGACCGAAGGGTTTGGGTTTCCTGTTCCAATTAACTCAAAACTACTTGATTTTCTCGTGGTTGTTTGCCTTCTCAATTGTTTCAAATAATTTACCGAGTTTGGATCCACACGTGACATGATGACTGCAAAACACAAAAAAATTAAACACTTCGTCAACATAATGAATACTATCGGGTACATCAAACATTTACATACCAATAAAATTTGTCCACCTCTTGGACGACTCGTACATCGCTACCAACTCCTGAGTAGGTAACTTATTTGGGTGCTGGTCAAAAACACACAAAAATTCTTTATCATGAGGAATCATCGAAGACCTCGGCCAGGAGACAATTCTTGTTGGATTTTGGGACCAGTGGTTCTCCCTTCCGCATCATAAATAAAAGGGTTTGTCGTCCTGCTCCACAAAATTTTGAAATATTTTTCTTTAAAATTTTTATACGAGGAAGTAAAGGCTGCAAATCGAATACTCCCTAGGCGACTCGTCAAAGACAACCAACTCACCAGAGTACTCAGACGAGAGTTATAGTAGAATAAAAAGGACTGAGGAGTAGGCAATAACTTAAAGATATCACACAATCTGAAACGCTTGAAGGGCCGCCTACAAGTTGGGATGCAACTGGGTCGGCGCCACGTTAAGGATCCGAAAGACTCCCATAGTAAATTCATCAATGGGGAGTGTGACATGTAAATCATTAAAAAAAAACGTGTTATATACAAAAAAGAAGTCTTGGGGTGCGCTTTTCCGCCCGTGACATACTCGGTCGGTGTGGTCGTAACTATCTTTAGATAAAAACTTATCCAAAGCATTTGGACCCTTGAAGCAAGTAGGGATGTCTAAGACGCGTGGATCAATCCACTTGTAGCTCAGACATTCGGACTTAGCGTCGACCTATGGTCCAAGCCAATTATGTCTCTCGCACCACCAGATGCAGTGCAGGAAAACTCAGAAGACTCAATATTTAAAATACTATCAGAAAGATCAGTGAAAGAAGACATTATTAACCTTGGTGTAAGAAAAGCGAAAGAAAGCTTGTAGACTCAACACTCAGAGCAAATTAAGCAAACTCTATAGCACAGTGATGAAGAAGTAAACTTTACTTCGTTCAAATCAGGTTTTATTTATAAGAAACCAAAGAGGAAAGAGATTATAGTGTGATCCACTCAGCACTGTTAGATCAACGTTCATCCAATATGCTCATGTCATTCGACATATGAAACGACACTAAATCTCAACCGTAAGATCTCTTCAATTGAACAGTATTCACCAAACGACGACTTTTTTCGAAAAAGCAAGCGTCACATCTCTACCAAGCATTTAATGCACACAACAGTCACATCTTGCCTCGGGAACTCCAACGATCATTTAACGACTCTTCATAAATTAATTTTTTAGAGCCTAGGGGGCAAGTGTACCGGTTGGTACCGGACGAGCCAGTCTCGACATAGGTGATCGACCGCTCGAGTCAAAGGACACTACACGACATGCAATAAATGGTAGTAACAACAATTACAATAGCACTTAATGAGTCATAATTCGTATCCTGGAATATGTGGAAAGTATCTTCGACAAATTAGCTACAAACTGATTAACTGAAAGATGACACAAATATCCTTTAGATATTCCAACATACCTATATACTAATATACCTCCCTATTAATTAGGGATTATGATGCACATCAGCAAATAACTGAAATCTGACCCATCATAACAAGGACCTAGGACCAACAATATAAATAAACCCTCTGCGAAGGTATAAGGTACATTTTTACCAATTATCAATATACACTATTTACCTATAATACTTACTTGATCGTCAGAATACCTTTTTCAGGTCACCCTAAACCGAGCATCAACATTTGTGAAAGAAAACTTAAATGAAGGAATTAAAGGATCACCAAACATCAACAATTGTACATTCAGGTACTATCTAGGCCTTCTTTACCTATACAGGTAAATATACAATATTCATAATAAATCATGCCCTCTTCTATATCCCTTCTCTTTAATTTACTCAATTTATATTAATTTTTAATATTCATATTTGGTATACCTTATAATGTTTTCGAAACACGTTTATTTGAATATTACTTATACCAGTAAATAAAATAACTTCATAAATAATTTATCTTAAATCGATTCAATAAATTATATCCTTTATGTAATGGATAAGAGTTCAAAAGTTCAAACCTAATTGATCCTTTTGAGATTACTAGCCGATGAGTTACATTTTTTTTAACATATTATTGTTCCCATTTTGTTTTAATTTATTATTGATCTAAATTTTCAAGTGTGACATCCAGTTTTTCTTAAAATAAAAATAATATAATTTATTTAGTTTAATTAAATATTAATTAAACTTAGGGAATAAAATATAAATGTTTTAAAGGAATAAAATAAACTTGAGTTAAATTGGCTAGGACTGAGTTGAGTTTGGTCTTTAAAAATCCAATTCTAAATCGCTTTTTAATATATAAACGGGTTGGATTTTCTTTTTTCATTCTACACTTATTTAGTTTTTTTATGGCTGAGAAACATTTAAAGGAAACCTAAAGAATAAAATAGGATATAAAACTCAAACTTAATTGTTCCTCCTTTAGATATTCTTAGCTAATATGACTTTAATAAATCGAAAAAATACAACTACTTCGTATATGAAAAAAAAAAACTTCTTCATTTTAAAATCATTTTTATAAACACTACTTATCTAATTATATAACTTTTTAAAAATTTGTTTATTTATATAATCTACAATCAAAATTACATCAATTATGTAAAAAAAAGCCGTAATATAATGTGTGGGCCACATCACCTAAAATCACACGTTGTTTCAAAAGTAAAACGCATTATAAACACAAATATAAGATAAGAATTTATAGCAGTAATAAATTTTTATAAAAAAGTAATGAATAAAGGTGATGATTAATAAAAAAACGACAAGAAAAAGATATTAAAGAAAATGTATAGGCAGAGAAAATGAAGGGAAGTAGTTGAGAATGGAGACAGTAATGGAAGATGAAGAATTCAACTGCAGAGAAGTGAAACTTCCGTCTATGATTCCAGTGGCCGCGGAGCCGGAGCTGCAGAGGGAAACAGGGGAAAGAAGAAGAGGAAGGGACATAATCATAGCCATAGATCATGGCCCCGACAGCAAACACGCTTTTGATTGGGCTCTCATTCACTTTTGCAGACTCGCTGATACTATCCATCTCGTTCACGCCGTTTCCGGTTTCTGGCTTTACTTTTTTCATATATTTTTCCCTTTTAATCTCCAAATGGATATTTACTATTTTTTTTTTGGGATTTTTTTGCAGATTTGAAGAACCAAATTGTTTATGACACAAGCCAGGAGCTGATGGAGAAATTGGCTGTTGAGGCTTTTCAAGTAACAATGGTTTGCATCTCCTTTTCTTTTCAAGACTTTGATTTGAATCTTGCGTTAGTTATACAAAATAATTCTTGATGTTGTTAATTGCAAAACAAACTATGTTGGAGGTTTTGCCACAAGTGTTGTTAAGAATCATTGTATGCCATATTCAAGGTTTTTAACACATTGAAAATCTTCTTCCTGTGCTTAATCTTAATTGATAAGATATAAATATAGGTGAAAACAGTAGCCAGGCTTGTGGAAGGGGATCCAGGAAAAGTAGTTTGCCAGGAAGCAGAGAGGATCAAACCTGCAGCTGTAATTTTGGGGACCAGAGGCAGAGGCTTGATTCAAAGGTTTGATTTGACTCTCCCTCTATCCATCTGAATCATGCATTTATGATTGAACTGAAGCATCTTGTGATTTTCTTCAGTGTGCTACAGGGAAGTGTTGGGGCGTACTGCTTGCACCACTGTAAAGCAGCACCTATTGTGATTGTTCCTGGAAAAGGTGTGCCTTCTCTGCCTTACTCATTATTTTTTTCAACATTTTCTTACAGCTAGCTGGTTTTTAAAGCACTTTCGTTTCTTTGATCAACAGATGTTGGAGACGAGTCAGTAATCTAGTTACTAGTGGAATTGAGTTGTAAAAGACTGTGTTAGGTATATCGCCTTTCGTTTTACCCTGTATCTTAACATCAAATGCCTGTGTGGAGATTGTTTCTAATTCATCAGATCAAGAAAAAAAAAAGCATCGAATGCTGTGATTTTTCTTGTGATTCTACATATTGTTTTCTGGAAAGTAGCCATTGACTCGTTGCTTATGTTCCCATATTTGAAAACCTCTCTACCTATAAATTTGAATGTAAATAAAGAACTTATTGCTAGTTGTTTATTGGTTTTAAAATTTAACTGCTTATTCTGTCAAAAATAAAATAAAATAAATTGAACTGCTTAGATTTCACATGCATACCGTGTGGACACCATTCTCCAATATAAGGTAAATTAGAATGTGATGGAAGAGTGCTTTCATTCCGATTGGATTTTCTTGGTGGAGAGGTGTGGAGACTTCATAGATTGTAGTGGATAAGGAGTTTACTTAGAGCTTGTGGATTCCTTGAAGAAGGTGAATGATAGGTATGGAGAGTGATAGGTGAGACCTAATCACTTAGTCTAGTGGAAAATTGAAGATCAAACGTCTATCCTTGGGAGGGTAGGAGACAAGAGTGTAATTGGCAAAAATTTGGCAGCAATTAACTCATTGATTAATCTTGAAAATACATGAACCAAGCACCTCAATTTATAGGAGAGATGGTGAACATTTTGGAGCCAAAATTTGAAAATTCAAAATAAAATTCTCCAATGAGAAGATGCTATGTGGAGTCATGCTTTTCATGTTTAGCTCACACCTTATATGCTAAATCCTCTCCACTCCTATGTTGCCATGTGGACGTTCATGTGTTCCATGCCAAAGTATTTTCGTTCTCCAATATACCCCAGACGTTTTAGGGTTACATTGGACTCAAAGAAACTCAATTGTTACCCTAACTAGTCACTTTAAACTCTAATTAGTCATATTTTACTATTGTCCCAAATGCAAACTTAAAAACCTATACTACTTGACCCAAATATTTGGTCCAATTATTTTACGCTACTAGGCCCAAATATTTGGTCCAATTATTTTACGCTACTAGGCCCAATACATGGCCCATGAAATTCTAAACAACTTTATACAATTTATTTAAGCTAAAACTTGACCCAAAAATAATGTTGACTAGTCAGCAAAAACTCAGTTTTCTTGTGTTCTTCTTACCAAAACTCTAGTTTATGTTTTGATGACTTGAAGGGCTTCTTGGATATGTTTGTTCATTCTTTCACCCTAGAGTTGTCCTCTTGATTGAGCCTACAAAAATAAACAAAAGCCCAATTAGACCCATATTTGCAATTAAATCAATAAACAACCTCTAAGTTTTCATCCTCCTTATTATGGGGTTATGTGTGGCTGGACGGTTTCCATCAGAATGGCTACAGAAAATATAGTATCAATAGTGTAAAAATGCATAAAAATTCTGATACATGATATTGTAGGTAGTGTCATTATTTATACACTACGCACAAAGTTTGAGAAGATATTCAAAATCGCTTTTGTCATAGCCATGGACCATAATTTGTTTAGATTGAGAGACATTTCTTGCTTGGCTTAAGATCAAATGAGTATTGCAGCCTAAAGGTTAAAGAAATTACGGAATGAGGTAGAGTCCTAGAGCAATGAGATCTGCACGTGTGGAACAGATAATAAAAGGCGCAAGTTGATGCAAGTTATTCATGCTCAACACGAGGAATCCACTACTTGATGTCACAAAAACTTATTCTTCCATCATTCAATAAGAAAAATGACATTTGGGCACAACACGTAAAATAATATAAGCTTCAGTCATGGTTGTTAAGGAAAATGATATAGTAAAATGATATAGTAACCATTACTGTTTGACAAGAACATGTTCCTTCTTCTCATCCTAATTCATCTAACTGCAAATTACTGCATTGTTCTCATTGTGATAAAGGTCATCACACAAAAGAAACATGTTCAAAGCTATATGGTTATCCGCTTAGACACTTAAAGCATACATAACTCAGGATCGCTTATTCTAATAAGCACAATGGAATCAATCAATCAATCTTCAACTAATAATGTCAGATCAAGTCCTTTGATAAGAAATTCAACACAGTAAAATAATAATTCAACCACAACAATAAGCAACGTATAATAATTTTCCCAAATTGCAAAAATCTGTGAGGAGTAATAACAAATAATGGCAGCAACAAAAAACACACTAAAGGAAGACACAAAATTTTTAATGTGGAAAACCTTCTTAATGTGAGAAGTAAAAACCACGGGCACAAGTCAGACAATCAAGCTTCACGATGATTAAAATTAAGGTTACAAGAGAGTCTCAAATCACAACACAAATTGTGCTCAATAATCAGTCAAATAGCAAGATAACAGAGATGAAATAGAGGACAAGAAACCAAAAAAATCACACAAAACCGCAGCTACTGTACGCGACCTATAGGTCACTGTTCCTATGATTTTTCAACAATCCTAACAGTCAAATTGAAGCACCGCGAGTTATGAATCTGCTGACAAAATCTCAGCCCAATCCAACGGTGGACGAAGCAACAACGACGATCGGAAGATTTTCCGTGCTAAAAAAACAATATTGCAATGTGAGACGAATTTCTCGCTGCTCAAATAACTTCTCAAAGATTCGAACCGTGAGATTGAAGTACCACAAGTTATAAACCTGCTGACAAAAACTCAGCCCGATCCAACAGTGGATGAAGCTTCGGTGGCCGGAAGTTGTTGGATGAAACTTCCTCTCTTCACTCTTTTCTCCTTTTCTTTTTTCTCTTTCTCCGCTGATTGCTGTCTCTGTTCAAGAATAAAAAACCTAAAGGTGATTAATATTGGGTTGGGCCTCCACATAGGAAGTGAGCCCGACCCAACAAATCTCCCCCTCACAACTATGTGGAGATGATCGACAAACTGACAATCTAACAACAAGTTTCAAACTTGCTTATCAGTAGTGTCTTAGTCATCATATCGGCACAATTATCATTTGTATGAACTTTTGCCAACTCCAGCAACCTAGTCTCCAAAGCATCACATATCCAATGATACCTCACATCAATATGCTTGGACCTAGAATGGAAAGTTGAATTCTTACCAAGATGAATTGCACTCTGACTATCACAAAATAGCAAGTACTTGTCTTGAATAAAACTAAGCTCTTGTAGGAGTTTCTTCACCCAAGGAAACTCCTTGCATGCTTCTGTAATGCAATGAACTTTGCCTCAGTAGTGGACAACGCAACACACTTCTGCAATTTAGATTGCCATGTCACAACTCCCCCTGCAAATTTAATCACGTAGCCTGAGGCAGACCTTCTAGAATCTATGTCTCCACCTATATCACAATCAGTATAGCCCATAAGGGTAGGCATATTACCTCCAAAACAAAGTTTCAAACAAGTAGTACCACGAAGATACCTTAAAATCCATCTCACAGCATTCCAATGCTCTCTACCTAGATTAGACAAAAATCTACTAACTGTACCAACAACATGTGCAATATTTGGTCTTGTACACACCATTGCATATATCAAACTACCCACAACAGATGCATAAGGAACTCGTTGCGTATCTAATTTTTCAGTTTCATTAGAAGGACTTTGTTTTGCACTCAATTTAAAATGAGTAGTGAGAGGAGTGCTTACCGCTTTGGCATTTTTTATCTGGAACCTTTATAACACTCTTTTAACATAGTGCTCCTGTGACAACCAAAGCTTCTTCTCTTGCCTATCACGCATGATTCTTATACCAAGAATTTTCTTAGCAGCTGCCATGTCTTTCATAGCAAATGACTCATTCAATTGCTTCTTCAACTTGTTGATCATGGAAATATCTTTCCCAACAATAAGCATGTCGTCAACATACAACAACAGGATAATGAAATCATTATTAGAAAACTTTTTAACAAAGACACAATAATCAGAAGTAGTCTTCTTGTAGCCTTGCTCACACATAACAAACTCAAACTTCTTGTACCATTGACGCATAGCCTGCTTCAAGTCATATAGACTTTTTTTCTCAACCTACACACATGATCTTTCTTGCCTTCAACAAGACAACCATCAGGTTGCTTCATGTAAATCTCTTCCTCAAAACATCCATTTGGTCTACCTCTAAATCAAGAGTAGCAGCCCAACTTAGCACAATTCTAATGGATGACATCTTCACCACAAGGGAAAAAATCTCATTGAAATCAATGTCTTTTCTCTGTCTAAAACCTTTCACCACAAATATGGCTTTATACCTTGGAGATGTAGAATTGCTTTCTTGCTTTACCCTGTATATCCACCCATTTTCTAGAGCCTTCTTGACTTTTTGGCAATTTCACCAAGTCAAAAGTGTGATTATCATGCAAAGATTTTATTTCATCTTGCATTGCATCCAACCACTTTTTCTTTTCTTCACTCTTCATGGCCTCAAGATAACACTCAGGTTCTCCCTCATCTGTCAAGGTAACATAGTCATCAGAAGGATACCCGGTAGATGGTTCCCTCTGCCTATTAGACCTCCAAATTTGAACTTGAGGTGGTTCAGGAGCCTCACCAAGATCCTCAGCTTGTGACATCCCATGTTCCTCTTCAACGTCAGCAACAGTAACATCAAAATCATCTCCAAGTTGCTGATCATCAACATCATCATGTTGCTCATCATTCTAAACATTATTCTCAATAGTATCCAGATCATGTAATGGCATTCGAACTAGTTCAACATTAGACAATCTATTATCTATCTCAAATGTTGTCTTCTCTATCTTATAAATATCTTCAATGGTTTGATCTTCCATGAACTTCACATCACGACTTCTAACTGCCTTTTTCTCAACAGAATCAAAGAACTTGTAGTCAAATTCATCTTGACCATAACCAATAAAGATGCATTGTCTTGTCTTTGCATCCAACTTGGATCAATCATCCTTTGGAACATGCACATATGCTTTACAATCGAAGACTCGCAAATAATCATACCTGACATTCTTCCCAAACCAAATCTTTCTAACACCTCACCATTCAAAGCAACTACAGGACTCAAATTAATAATATGCACCACAATGTACAATGCCTCACCCAAAAAATGCTTAGGCAACTTTGCTTTAGAAAGCATATACTTAACTCTTTTGATCAATGCCCTGTTCATCCTTTCTACTAAACCATTCAGGTGAGGAGTTTTAGGAGGAGTCTTTTCATGTTTGATATCGTGTTGCTTGCAATAAACATTGAACGGTCCACAATACTGACCAATATTGTCAGTACGAATGCATTTCAACTTCTTGTTGAATTGTCTTTCAACCAAAACATGAAATTCTTTGAACTTTTCTAAAACTTGGTCCTTTGTCTTCAAAATATAAACCCAAAGCTTCCTGGAACAATCATCAATAAAGGTAACAAAATAAAGTGCACCACTAAATGACTTTACCTTGAATGGGCCACAAACATCAGAATGCACCAATCCAAGCAACTCTGACTTCTTTGAGGGAGGATGCTTCTTGAAGGATACTCTGGTCTGCTTACCAGCCATATAATGAGAACAGTTCTCCAACTCTAAACTCTTCAATCTGGAAGCACATCCTTTTTAGCTAAACAATTCAGCCCTTTTTCACTGATATGATTAAGCCTTGGACGCCACAAAGAAGTATTCATATCCATGGTGTTCACACTGTCTTTAGCAACCAATGCTTTTGTCCAATACAATTTAATAATTCTCCCCCCTTTGGCCACAATTAGATCACCTTTGGAGAGTTTTTACTTTCCTGAACCAAAGTGATTTTCGTAACCACTATCATTAAGCATCTGCACAGAGATCAAATTAAAGCGGATATCTGGAGCATGTTTGACTCCTTTAATCAACAACTGCATTCCTATATTGGTCTGCAAGCATATCGCCAATACCAACTACCTTAGACACACCATAGCTACCCATCTTCAACACTCCAAGATCACCAAAAGTGTAAGATGTGAAGAACTCCTTCCTTGGTGTAACATGCAGTGTAGCACCACTATCAATTATCCACATGCTCTCATCTGATACAAGATTAAATGAATCATGGTCACTGGGAATAATAAAATCATCATCATAGGCAGTAGTAGTAACACAATCATCATTGTCATGATGTTTCTCCTCCGGCTTCCCTTTCTTATCCTTGTTCTCCATTTTCCCTAGAAAACAATTTCTCTGAATATGCCTTGTTTTGTGACAATAATGACACTCCACATTTTTGTATCTAGACTTGGACTTACTTCTTTTGTTCTGTCTACTCCTTTTCAATTCATTTTTTTGACTTCTCCCCCTATTATCAGTGACAAGTACCTCGGAATGAGATGAAGTACCATGGAACTTCCTTCTCATTTTCTCATTAAGAACACTACTCTTGACATTTTCCAAGGAGACAACACCATCAGGGGATGAGTTTGTAATTGAAACCCGAAATGTTTTCCAAGAATCTGGTAGAGTATTCAGTAGCCATAATCCTAACATCATCAAACTTGATGCCCATTTCTGACAATTGATCTCGGAGCCTTTGAAAATCATTTAAGTGATCTGAAATAAAAGTCTCCTCCTTGTACCTCAAATTCATCAAGGAATTCAACAAATATAATTTATTGTTTCCTGTACTAGAAGCATACAAAGTTTCAATCTTATTCCACAAGGATTTTGCATCTTCCTCATTAGCAATGTGATTAGAAACATTTTCTTCAACATACTGACGAATAAAACCACAAACTTGTTGATGCTCAAACTTCCATTCCTCATCAGTCTTGTCTTTTGGCTTTTCAGTAGCAAACATAGGAAGATGGAATTTCTTTACAAATAACAGATCCTTCATTTTTCCCTTCTATAAATGATAGTTAGTGTTGTTCAAACATACCATCTTATTTGTATTTGCCTCCATCATTCAAGCAATCAAATAGCTCCAACCAAGGAGCTTTGATACCACTCTGATGGGAAACTTAACACAGTAAAATAATAACTCAACCAGAGTAATAACCAGCGAATAATAATTTCCACAACTTGCAAGAATCTGTGAGGAGCAATAACAAATAATGGCAGCAACAAAAAACACACTGAAGGAAGACACAAAAATTTTAACGTGGAAAACCTTCTAAATGTGAGAAGTAAAAACCACGGACACAAACCAGTCAATCAAGTTCCACTATGATAAAAATTAAGGTTACAAGAGAGTCTCAAATCATATCACAAATTGTGCTCAATAATCAACCAAATAGCAAGACAACAAGATGAAATAGAGAACAAGAAAAAAGAAAATTCACAAAAAATCGCAGCTACTGTACGCGGCTTACAGGTCACTGTTTCGGTGACTTTTCAACAATCCATATGGTCAAATTGAAGCACCATGAGTTATGAACCTGCTGACGAAATCCCAGCCCGATCCAACATTGGACGAAGCAGCAACGATGATTGGAAAATTTTCCATCCTCAAAAAACGTTGTTGCAGTGTGAGACAAATTTCTCACTGCTCAATCAACTTCTCAAAGATCCGAACAGTCGGATTGAAGTACCACAACTGAAAAAAAACTCAGCCCGATCCAACGGTGGACGAAGTGTCAACAATGACCGAAAGTTGTTGGACGAAACTTTCTCTCTTCACTCTTTTCTCCTTTTCTTTTTCTCTCTCTGCTGACTACTCTCTTTGTTCAAGAATAAAATACCTAAAGGTGATTAATATTGGGTTGGGCCTCCATATAGGAAGTGAGCCCAACCCAACCAATGAGACAATAGTTTTATTCCACAATGAATTAATTAATTGAGTTACAATGGTAACACATTTTGTCTATTATGTAGGGTAATTGGTAATCTTGGGCAGTTATTCCTAAGACAAACAATGTTAATGTTTCTTCATGTTTCTCACCACGTAAACTAATAATTGATAGTGATGTCATTAATATATCTTCCTCCCATAAATACACATGCATGTTGTGCTCAAGCTCCTTAAACTTTTTGGCAATGGACAATGATATGAGTTGGCTACTTAGGTCAATAATAGTGTAGATGACATAAATTGTTCCCAATAGGACAATTAGGTGGAAAAAAATTGTTTCAAGATGTAGCCAAGTGAGTCAAGTCACAATTAAATCATGAAGTTTGGGTTGCTACACTCTAAACTAGAAAGAGTTGCATCATTATCATCAGTTATAATTTTTAGCCTAGTGGTAAGTGCTTAATTCAACAAAATATTTGGTCTGTGAGAGCTCTTGCTTCTAGAAAACATGTTATTGGGTCGTTAGGTCTACAAAATCAAGTAAAAATTTGTTAGTTCTATTGAAGGGCATAAGGCGCACCTAGTTACAAAAGAATATCCACAACTAAGAGCTTAGACTGCTACACTTTTAAGTAGAAAGAGTTGCAACCTGATTATTAATTATATTTTGGTCTAGTAGTTAGTGCTTAATTCAACAAAATAATACTTGTTCTCTCACAACTCTTCCTTCCTAGAAAACATGTTATTGGGTATAGTTAGGTGTACAAAATCAAGTGAAAATTTGATGGTTTTATTGAAGTGTATAATGAGCACCTATTTGCAAAGGAATATACATAACTAGAAGATATTGATTATCATGAATCTTTTCACCTGCTACTAAAATGGTTATTAGCTTTTGTAGTTTCTCAACATTGACCTTTGATGTCCCTAACGCTTTTTCTTCATGGTGATTTTTTCAAAAAAACTATGTCTCATCCCTCCTAATTATAAGGACAGGAGAAAATAATATGCAACACCTCAAAGTCCTTATATAGATTAAAACTAACATCTTGTCAATAGTTAGACATATTCTCTACTATTCAAGTTGCTAGATTTATTTAATCAAAAGTAGATTATTCACTATTTACATCTATAAAAGGAAAGTCATTTGCAACTTTGTTGACTATATTGATGATATTCTCATAATCGATAATGATATCTATTGCAATATCTAATCTTAACAATTTTTGTACAATCATTTTTGGATAAAATATTTTGGTGATTTAAAGTTTTATAGGTATTTGACATTTGTCCTTCTAAGAAAGGTATTTTCATATCAAAAAGGAAAAATACATTGAAAATTGTCAAATGGATATTTGGAAGTTAAGCCTTCCAAATAATAATATCACTACAAGAAAATGATGAAATAGAAACCAATTTTTAGATACCAAAATAATTAGTTGCAATAGTAACTAAATTAGAGACCAAAAAAACTAAAACAAAAATTGGTTTCTAAATTAGTTTCTATTATTTTCTATTATTGTTAAATAGTTTCTAAATTGGTCTCTAATTAGCAACCAAGGTTTTAGAGACTAAATTTAGAAACTAAATA
>Ga0123342_1007577_pt1 | contig 14241 bp, 7 predicted proteins | sample Turbeawhitnodule_FD_89960 | JGI IMG/M metagenome (GOLD analysis project Ga0123342, IMG submission 89960) | Root nodule microbial communities of legume samples collected from Mexico - Turtle bean Mexico white nodule | ecosystem: Host-associated > Plants > Roots > Nodule | place: Mexico: Nepantla...
ACATATAAACTACCCCAGAACAAAGCTTAAACCAGCACAACAACATCAAGCAAAGCAGAGGCTTCAACATCCTTCAAAGGATTTGGATTCTTCAAAACATGAACACCACTTGGTTCAACAAATACTTTTTAAATGACCCATGCATGCATAAGCATATTCTTTGAAAAGGCATACCCATGGTGATAAAATATTGATTTTTATGTATCAAGTTATGCTTCATTTGGTTTCAGGGGCAGAGTGCTTTTTATATAACCCATGCACGCAGAGCTTTTTATATAACCCATGCAAGGTTCGTGAAGTTTTTCTTGACCAAGAGCTTGGTCCATGGTGATTTACACAGCATTGGGTGAATATCACAACTCTCATATGTGCCATATTTATATAAAAAAAAGGTTGAATATTTTTCTTTGAACTGTTGCATGTGAAGTTTGTTTATAAGCATTCTTCTAAACAAAATTCTTCCTTCTCAAGTACAGCTTCTTGTGCCTCCATCCTAGTTTTTTTTAACTATCAAACTTTCAGTCATCAATCAAATAAAAATAAAACAAGAGACACATTTTGCAATCTTCGAAAACCCGTCATCCACACGTCCCTCACTTCTCCGGCTTCTTCTTCTTGTCTTGCTTGGCCACCTTAGGAGTTTGTCCTCTAACTTTGTCCGCACGCGCGAGAGATCCATGAACCTTACCCATTTTGATGAATTGATGCTTCTCTCTTTGATACATTCAGCTGTAGCGGCTACTGGTAAAATCTCCCTCCATCCTAGTTCATATACTTTGTGTTTTATGTTGTTTTGACACTGGAGTTGTTTTGCTTCATTTTTATTTTTTATTTTTTTGTTATTTTAAATTCATTAAAAAAATGCATGTTGTTCTTGTGCATTGGTGGTTTTAATATGTATTGGTGCTTTCTTTCTAAGTTGTGTATTTTACTATTGCAATGTTATTAATAACAGGTGGGGTTTAGGGACTCTTGTTGGGTGTAGAGAATCAAATTATAACCTCTCATAATATTAGAGGCTTCCTAATCTTCTTCTTTCAGGTTAGTCCTTAATTATTTTTAGCTTTCAAGTTTGTTGGATTTGTTTAAGCATGTACAAATTAAATTAAATTTGTGTTGTTTAACATATATGGATGTAAAATGATCAAATGTTTAATTTCATTGTAATATTAAGGATCTGTTAATGTTATATTCAGTTTTTTATTAGTTAATATCACTTTTATGTTAGTTAATATATTTCTTTAATATTATATTCAGTTTTGTGTTAGTCAATAGGGTCCTGATTGTGTATTTAAATTATTTGTGGTGTGATTTTTTTTTAATAAATATATTGTTTATTTGAATTGATTTTTTCAATTTTTTTCAACTTTAAAATCTAAATTTCCAAAAAATCAGCCATTTTTTTTTTCATCCGTATTTTTCCCTTTTCTAAGATTTTAGTTAATTAAATTATTTCTTAATGGTGCCTTAAATGACTTTGTTAGGTTTAAAGTTGAACTGGATCAAAATAAAATATGTAAAATTTGACACTTGTAGTGTAAGTTATTTATTTTAAATAAATTATATGTACTTAAAAAAGTTACCTCCTTAAAAAATTAGTTTTAATAATAAAACAAATTATCCATTATTCGCTCCATTATAAAACTAATAAAGTAATTATTAATTTATATAAAATTTTATTATACATTAACAAAGACTATATGTTTAATTATTTTTTATTTCAATTAATATTAATTATTTCTTATTTTAATTAATATTCGGTTGATATAATTTATATGAGAATGTGATTCTAAATCTTACACTTTTATAGTAACAATAAAAATAATTAAATAATGGAAAATATTTAAAAAATTATAATTTAAAAATGGAGAGATATTTTTACCTTTAAGAATGTGTTTATAAGAACTGTCATTCTTTTAAAGGGACGATAATTTTTTCAAGAAATTAGTTACCTCTTCGAAAAGGTGATACTCTTAATTAACAAAAACGAAGGAAAAAAATCTCTATCAACTTGAAATATTTATGTGAATTTGATATACTAAATAAATCAACAATAAAGGTATTTTAATATATAAAAATTAAACAATTATATATTTGCTTTATTTGTGTAATAATTCTACACAAGATATTTTTCAATGATTTTAATTAAATTTTAATTTAAATAATGTACTGCTATTTTTTTGTTTATGGCCTATTTTGAAAAATAATTAAAACAATTTTAAGGTATTTATTACGAGAAAAATAATTAATTACATTATATTTTTTTTTTGTAGAAAATACAATTTTGTTGTTATTAGTTAAAAAAAAATTGTTATTTATTATAATAAAAAAAATAAGTTACATTTTTTATATTTATTGTGTAATCTCTTACATAAATAGTAACCCTAACCATAATACTAACATTATCCCTTAACCTAATAGTATACGCCTAACCCTAACTTTAAAATTGTGACTAGTATGGTAACTCAATAATGACTAATGTGTAAGATTTGTAATCTTACGTACAACCATTTGAATAAATTTTTCTTACATGGTTGTGTATTATGGAGGTCAATATTATTGGGATGGATAACGACAACAATTCGCTGCCAAATTTTGAGAACGACGAGAATGAAAATTTTGATTAAACAATTGCAATTTATAACGATATTGCGAGTGCGAACATGAAATTAATTTCACAAGTACAAGAACAAATACAAAAGAACACAAAAGTTGCATCAGTTATGATCCTTTGCATCGTTGCTTTTTGATTACATTTGTTGCGTATGTTAAGTGATACAATAGACTTTATTACCAAGTTTGAACCACAGAAAGAGCGATGCAGACAAGAGTTGATGGAGTACTTGGTGCACACTGAACGTTCTCGTGACATTATTCGCATGGGACCACAAACATTCATTCAATTATGTCAACAAATTAGGCAAACCAGACTTGTTAAGGATGCATATCGATCAACCGTGGAAGAACAACTTGCTAAATTTCTCCACATTATTGGCCATAATGTCAAGAATCAGAGTGTTTCATTCTTCTTTCATCGGTCTGGAGAAACAGTTTCCCGTCACTTTCATAACATATTGAATGCAATTTTGGTGTTGGAGAGAGAATTCTTAAATCAACCGGATGACAGTGTTGTGCAACCCCAGATCTTACACAACAACCGATTCTATCCGTATTTAAAGGTTCATTTATGACAAATTTCATTTATATTTATCGTAATTTTTTTCTTAATTGTTTTCTTAAATATTAATTTTTTTTTCATTTGAATTGTTTAGGTGCCATAGACGGCACTCATGTACGCGTGAAGGTCCAACGTGGTGATGCACTGCGTTTTCGAGGAAGAAAAGATTGGCCAACTCAAAACGTTTTCTCAGCGTGTGATTTTGACATGAAATTCACATACGTTCTGGCCGGGTGGGAAGGAACAGTCTCGGATTCAAGAATACTAAAGGATGCATTGATACGAGAGGATCCTCTTATTATTCCGGAAGGTTAGTGAAGGTATTTGGGTCTGCATAACAATTTTTATTGAGACATTTCTGGACTAATTATGGTTTGCAAAATGTTTGTAGGGAAATACTATCTCGGCGATGCATGTTTTATGTTAAAAGGACAAATATTAACACCTTATCGGGGGGTTAGATACCATTTGAAATAATACTCTCGAAGAGGTCCACAAAATGCTCGAGAGTTGTTTAATCATCGACATCCGTCACTGCGAAATGTAATTGAAAGAACTTTCGGTGTTTTGAAAAAGTGTTTCCCAATTATAGCTAGTGGGACCGAGCCACATTACTCTTTGGACATTATCACAAATATAGTTTGTGCTTGTTGTATTATCCATAACTTTCTGCGTGTGGTGGACAATGATGATTCTTTCATTGAAGAAGTTGATCATGAATTGCCAGAACAAGATTTACAAGTTTCAGCTGCTCAACCTCGTGAGGATGATTATAGGATAGGTTCACATATTAGAGACAATATAGCGAATGAAATGTGGCAACATTATAAACAATTAATTTTATGCAATAAATTTTATTTTGAATTTTTCTTACTCTATTTGGCCCTAACTTTGATTACAATTTTTAGATGGATCGCGGTAAAAATGTTGTTGCAGTTTCATCAGGCAATTTAATAGAGTTTACTAAGTGGGTCGTGGATATGGACTTAACACTTTTAAGTGCAATGGTGGAAGAGGCACAACGAGGTTCAAGAGTTGATGGTAGTTGGACCACACAGGGCTATAACAACATTGTTATGGCATTACACGAGGCTGGAATGCATACCATAACAAAAAATCATGTCAAAAATCGTCAAAAAATTTTGAAGGACAGGTGGAGGGAGGTGCACGATTTGTTTTCTAGTCTTAGTGGTTTTGCATGGAACCAGAGTAGTAAAAAATTTGAGGCAGAGGACGAAGTCTGGGATAGCTTGATCCAAGTACCATAATTAATAATGTTGACAACATTTCTTTAAACCCTAAACAAAGGATTATTACTAATATTTTTATTGACATTTTATTGGTTACAGGCAAAGCCTTCTGCTGGTAAATGGTGTGTCAATTCCATTCGCAATTATGACCTTATGGAGGAGCTGTGGTCGAATGAAAGAGCCCCAAGAAATGAGGGGAGGACACCTCGACAGGCAACCAGACATGGCTCAACGAAAAATTTACGTGTCAATCTAAGTGATAATAACATGGATTACATACCACAACCGCCGAAGTTTGATGCTCCCGATGCTCCTGATGAGGATCTTCCCCGCTCACCTGGACCACATGTCGAATCAACTAATAGTCCAAGCAATACTAAATCTACGCCCTCTCAGACAACGGGTGAGACCTCCTCATTAAAGGGATCAAAGAGAAAAGCACCCATGGTGGATGTCATTGAAAATCAATTTTCCATGTTAAACAATAACCTTGTGGTTTTTGGGTCCTACATGAAGCATGGTAATGAAGTGGCCACTTATTTGGTTGAGATTGCTCTTATACAGGCGACCGCAACACAAGATGTAGCTGCAGACATCAGAAGACGCACCAATTATTATGGTGAGCATGTACACCATCAACGCCGCATAGCGTCCTACTAGTACTCCGAGTATGATATTTGGTCTTTGTTGGTTGACATGAACATTAGTGATGAAAATCTAATGGACCAATGCTACGACTTCTTGTGTGAAAACCCAACTAAGGTCAAGCAACTATTTGGATTACCTGCCCAACGAAGAATGACAAAGTTGTTTAATATGATGACTCGGCTTAATTGAATGGTTTTTAAGTTGTATTTTAAGGTTGCATTTCATTTTAGTTTGGTTGTGTTGTTTATTTGAGTATTTAAATCATTGTGTTGTTGATCGAACTCTGTTGTTTTGATTGTGTTGTTTATCAAACTCAATTGTTTATCATTGTGTTGTTTTTCGAAGTTTGTTGTTTAATTGTGTTATTTATCAAAGTCTTTAAGTAATTGTGTTATTTATCGAATTATTTAAATGATTCACAATTTTCTTCTATTTACTCGTATTTAAATTTTATTAATTTGGTCTCTACGCTATAAAATTATTCATAATAGGTTATAACTTTATAATCTATGTCATCCTCATCCACCAAGAGGCTGAAAATCCATAAGGATAAAACTCCAACACATTATTTTCATTTTTCTTTAAATATATTTTTCACATATTTTTACATAATTTATTAATAAAAACTACACTTCATTATAAATATTAGTTATTAAATAAATTTAACTAACACAAATATTTAATAAAATGAAATAATAATAATTAATTATTTAACTATATTATATCGGATTATACTACTAATACGTTTTTATCCTTATTTTTTATTATAATTTTTTATGAAATCCTTGGTTAATTAAGTTATATTTTTGTTGTTGTAGTATTTTTTAAATTGCTTTATTGTGAGGTTTTTTAATATTAAAAAATAGTATTTTTCTATTTATATAAGATGTGATTTATTTTCTAATTTTATAATATATGTTTAATATTTAAAAAAATTATTTGAAATTCTATTTTTATTTAATTTTTTTGTTGTATTTATATTAATATATTTCTATAGTTATTATGTTTATGAGTTATAATTTATTTCATTATAGTTTTTTATGAAATTTTTTTGTATTGTTAATTATGTTATATTTTTATTTTTTATTTTTCATTATTAGAGGGTTTTTAATATTAAAAAATAATATCTTTTTATTTATATAAGATTTCATTTATTTTCTAATTTTATTACATGAAGTTTTGTTTTTATTTAATTTGTTGAATACATATTTTTTTTAATTATAATTTTTATATTATACATATTTACATTTACCATATTTTTTTAATTATAATTTTTAAATCTATGAAATATGTGAAAGTTGTTCATTTTTAAACAAAAATAACTCATTTTATTATTAATTTTCTTTTAATAGGCAAAGATAAATCTGTAAAGTAACATTTAACACCTTTAAAAAAATTAAAATTCTTTCACAATCATCACATCACTCACAAACTCCTATAAACTTTCCTAAGACATCTACCCTAACATACATCAATCCAAATATCCTTACTTCCTTCACATTTTCCTCACACATTCACTCCCTCAAATCCTCACACATCCCCCCTAGAAACTTAATGTGTTAAATAAATTTAGAGTTAAAATTTAAAATATTAACATAATTTACAACTTTTAAATAAATTAAATTGATATGTTAGGTGCATATAAGGAGTTACCACACGTACATGTTTATTTTGTCATAGAGACAAAAATATCAACAATTATTAAAAATTTTAATAGATAATTAATTAATTAAGTAAAAAAATATTTCAAAAAGGGTGTCCGACCCTTGTACAAATTCAAATTTGAACATCACTTGAAGCATAGTTAGAGAGTATCTTATTTCTTGAACATTATTTGAACCATAACTTATTTCAAAACTAATACATTATTTCAATTTCAAAACCAAATTACATTTATATATCCATCAAACTATTCTTCAAGTGTGTGGAACATTCTTAACTGAGACTTTCAAATATCTTCGCACTAAATGAACATAACAAAATATAAAAAAAAAATATTTAAAAAATATACAGACATAAAAGAAAGCAAAATATATCAAAAAGTCATCATTGAAATGTACCCCAAAATCAACCTCAAAATTTAATATTTTGATTTTGCTCTGCTTTTGAATCTGAAGTATAATATATCTCTTTGGTTACGTGGCTGCCTTGGTCTTGAATTCCTCTGTGCATGCTGCAAAAGTTGGTCATATTCGAAAGAAAATGAGATAAAACTGTGATTTGAGGAATTAAATTTAAAAAATATTCTGAAAGAAGTACTCAATTATCATTTCTCTTATTAAAATTGGAATAACAGATTGAATAGTGGCACATTGAATGACTTACATCATGCACTGCTTCCCTCAAAAGCCTCACTTGTGCTTCCGACACTGTCCTTATCTGCTAGGATAATTGGAATTTTCAAAATCATTTTTATATACATCAAATAAAAAATAAGACAAATACTCAGCAATTTAATTATATATATATATATATATTTATATAAATTATTGAATGTTTCAATCTAAAGATAATATGTTAAGATCAATTATTACAATTAAGATATTCACTGATTTATTAATTTTTAATTTTGATTAACATAATAAATGCATATTTAATTTAGATGATAAAATAGAGTGGTCTACCTTCATTGAGTTTGATAAGTAAAAATGGGTTGAGTTGGTCCTCCAATGAAAAAATCCTATTCATCTTATTTATAACCGATAAGCCAATTCGACAAAAATATAAACAAAAAGAAAAAAAGTTTTAATATTTTTCTAAAATTAATTGAAATAAATAAATTTAGTTCAAAATGTAAAATATATAAATATTTTAGTATAAATTCATTTCAATATTAATTTTTATTAGCATTACAAAAATTCATTTTATAGAATAAGCTAAGAATACTAACAAAACATATATTTTATTTTTTAAATTTATTAAAATATTAAAAAATTACATATTAGAAACTTTAAACATAATTTTTTTAACATATATTTCATGTTTTATAAACGACATTTGATGATGCATTGACTAGGACAAGATCCGTAATCCCATTCCTAATTTCACTAATTTTCATTAGGCTTTAAAAAAACTAACTTTCATTGCATAATAAAGTGTTTTTTAAACTTGTAAGATAAAACTAAAAAAAGATCATAAAAGAAAACCAAAATAATATTTTAGATTTTTTTTAAATTGTGATAATTAATTATATATCGTATACAATAGTCTATGTGCTGAAGAGTCTAGTCAAATTCTCAAACTGTTTTATGTGAAGAAGAAAAATAACGTCTACTAACGCACTTTAGTAATATTAAAACGAGTTAAATCGTCTTCTAATACGTATTTTTTGTAATTATTTTAACGGTTTTATTTTAAACTATTTTCTATTAATCCTTAATCTAGGGTTTATATATAGAAGTTTTATACGCAACACAGTGAACTTGTTTTATATTGTTATATTAATAAAAGTGTTTCCTTTAATATAGTTATAAACATTTTTTATATAATTACATTACAATTTTCTATACTATTATTTTAATATTTTTTATAATATTTAATTTTAAATTTATTTTTTATTATATATATTTATTTTTAAACCTATCACATCATAAAGAGTTATGAAGCTCGTACACTCTTCTTAAATGGCGTGTTTGTGTCGGACACATAACATGACAATTGTATAACACTCGTAGGATACTTATCGGTTAAGTGTTCAATTCAAAAAATATTTGTTAAATTTTTTATAATTCTAATATGGGTCTAACACAATTTTAAAAAAGAGAATCACATTAATTTTCTAAAAACTCAAACTTACTGTACAATTTTTTATTATGATTATAAAATAAGGAACAAATCTTTTTGAATCATTAAAAAAAAAACGTATTTCTGTTAAAAAAATTAAAATATATTTATGTACATAAATTTTTATAATTAATTTATATAATTAACAATTATATAATATAAATTTGTGTTATCATATCTTACATTTTAGAATCTTCGTATTTATGTTGTATTAGTGTGTATCTTAGTATCTCTACTACATATGTTCCAACTCAAATTTAAGGGTTGGCAAATTATAAAAAGGATGGTTTGAGTAAGTTGTACCTTTCTATCAATGTTCCAGATGACACCTTCAGTGCAAGGAGGAGTTGTGAGAGAGCCTAAGTATCTGTAGTACATATTGCCTCTTGTCTGTATTCCTGAGGGATTTCTCTCTCCAATTTCTCTCTCTACTTCCTCATCAACAAGGTGCACAATTTCTTTCTCAAGCTGAATTTGTTCGTTGCTTTTAGAATAACAATTCAAATTATGAAACCATAAAATATTAAATTGGAACAACCTGAGAGAGAAAACGATCAGGGCGATGCCCAATTTTATAGAAAGCACCAACCACAAAAATCTTCTTTTCCTGACTTACATGCACCATATGCATCTCCAAGTCATACCTATTGTATCAACAAACAAAAAAGCATAGTTCATAATATGATGTCTCACCATTTTAATATATGTTTCAAATTCAATTTTTATTTCATGTCTTGAAAACAAAAGTACAAAGTATACTATATATACTTTCCATAAAATCATTATATTATTAAATATTTTGATCAAGAAAGAAGCAACACAGACTTCCTGCCGTTGATGGAATGTTCAGAGGGTGAGTGCCAATGACATTGTTTCAGAAAGAATTCGGTTCCATTGATGTGAATTGAGCCAGCATCACCCTTCCAATATACCTGCAACCGCATCATGAAACAATTACAAAAGTTTGAGTTTTATGAGGATGTTTTGTGTTCAGTGTTAGAAAGTGTTTTAACCAAGATTGTGATATTGTAAGAGGAAAGAAGAAGAGAAATAATGAGATGTTCACAGCAAGATCATGGCCTCTGTTGATTATGGTGGCATTAGAAGAAAAGTAATCAGTGTAGAGTTGTTGGCAACGAGGGATGATTTTGACTCTGGCACAGGACAAGTCTATGGGAGATTGCATGACTCCATGTTTGCAAGCTGACCATTCTTTCTTTAACTCTCCCCAGTAACCAGGTCCCTTTTCACTTCCTCTCATGTAATCAAACTCTCTCTCGTCCACTGCAATGTAACATTTCTCTAAGAATTACCTCATACTACAAAAACTTCAACTCTAATCACAGTAATAACAGTAAAAAAGGGAATTTCTGCATGAAAGTTACCAGTTTCTTCCACGTCTTCAGCTCTTGTTGATGCTGAATCTAACAAAACCAGCAAAAGCATGAGCAAAGTTGGAATTATACATACTCTTGAAAGCTTCATGCTTGTTGTTAGATGTGAAAGAGAAACAATGAATGAGGTACTGGCCTAAAAGTTTGATTGTGTGTATATATATTCAATGCTAGACGATGAATTGCAATAAATTCAACAAATGGGAGCTAGGCTTGGTTCCAATTTTCTTGTCTTATTAAGAAGACTCATCAATGGAAGACAAGTGGTGACAGGCATCCATTAAAGTAAAGAGGAGCAGAAAAAGATTGATTAATAGAGTTTTTCTTGTGAGTATCCAGAGATATGGGGAATTTGAGGAAGTAGAGTGTAGGTAGAATGCAGAGGTAGCTACAATGCAAAAGCAAGAAAAAAAGAAGTTGCATTAAGACAATTAATGAATGAGTGGCAAAGCATGATAGGAGCCTATAATAAGCACGTTTGTGGTGGCTAAGTAGCAAGTTGTTGATACTTATCGTCCCTTTCACCAAACAAGAAATTAATTTAGATGTTGTTGAAGATTTTACATTTACAAATAAAGACGTTTAAAAGTATAATTACTATCATCACTATCGTGAAACATCTATAATATATAGTTTTTAATTTAAAAAAAATAATAAAATTTTTATATCGATTAAAGAACAACATTTTATAATATATAAATAGTTCTAAACCTTATCTTATGTTGCATAGATATCACATATATGTTAAATGCGAATTGTCAAAATAGATATATCTCTTATCTCTAGTATCTAGTAGGTTTTTGGTGTCTATTGGAAAATAAATGTGTGGATAGAAATTAATATTTAGATATAGTTTTGTTTGGCATGTGTTGTAGTATGAAAATGGCTAGATTGACGATAAAGAGATTATTGATCTTAGTAAAATTAAAATATGAGAAAGTTTATTGTAAAATTTATGAAATTGAAGTTCTCAAAACATTTTATAAGATTTATACATAACAAATTTAGGATATACTGTTCTACCACTTATGATTTGAGAAAATTTTATGTCTCAAATGAAGTAAATTATTTTAATAATAAATATCAATTTTGAGACTCTGAAATAAGTGATTTTAATGAAATGATTCCAATACCAGAAAATCCAAGAAAAAACTTTAAAAAGAGTATTTCGAGGAATAGATACACGAAAGTTGGAAAAGGACAATGTATTTTTTAAAAAGTATCAACTATTACATTATAACTTTATAAAAAGGAATTGATAGTAACATTAAAACAAAATAATATACATTTATAACACAAATATTCTCTCTAATATGTCCCAAAACCTTAAACAAAAATTACTTATTTTTTCCGTGTATTTTTTCAACTCTTTTCACTTTTATGTGCTTTAAGGTTCCTTTCTTTTCTTTAAACTTTTTTCTTTTCATGAGACACGAATACATATATATATTATCTTTGAAATTTGAGTAATAATAAAAAAGAAAATCTTCAATTTAAAATGACATTATGAATTATATTAGTTTATGTTTTATTCAAAAGAATTGATGATTACTAGTATTAAAATAATCATAATTTGCATTAATTCTGATGTATATACTATTTTAAATGTTACATATTAGAATTGTTTAAATGTAATGAATCTTTGAGATAAAAATTGTATGTTGCTAGCCATTGTATAAGAATCGACGTTGCATTTAAAACAGAATGAGAACATAGCAACTTCTATTACTCAAGATTTTTTCAGAAACCAACTTGGGTATGCAATTCGCTTTTATGTTTTCATTTATTTTCTTAATGCAGTTTTACTCTTCAAGCATAATTGATGAAGTTTTAAAAATTCCATGAGAATCTTAATAGAAAAAAGTCTTCATGTTCTTTAATTATATATAATTTTTGTGGTTGAGAGTGGGTAGTAATTAAATGAAGGAAAGTTTTATGATGACTATAATCTTACGGATAGAGGAGGGAAAGCGTATGGGTTGCTTCTGTAATGGGATAAGTTTTCTTTACATTCAATATTTATTATTAGGGATTTTATTGCATATATATTTATGGTATTTGTGAGTTTGCTTCCCGATATCTACTTTATGAAAAAATGGCATTTATAGAGCCATTACTCATATCTCCCCCGCCATGGTGAATATCATAACTCCAATTAACTATTTTTTACATTCTTGCTTAATGTAGCTTCTAGGACTTAAAATTTAGCACGTAAGTGTTATTGGATTGTTGTTGCATTGGAGTTGATCCTCTTATTTTTTTTTTTTATCTATCTTATTTGGTAGGAAATCTTTCTGGATGGTATGTCTCAGAATTTTCTAGTATTTTCAATTCTGTGATTGAATTTCACCACAAACATACTATTCTTAGCATCCATTTCACATATTACTTAGTTGGTGTTCCTTTAGTGTTATGAATGTTTTTTTTTATGTTTAGTTAGTTTTCGGGTGATTACTGTTCATCCGAATGGATTTGGAAGAATTATTTATGTTTGGATCTACCAATATGTGAAGAAAAGCAAGTGTGTGGAAAGGTTAAGAAATTGAAGAAGCAAGTTACGTAATTATCCTTTACCTGTCAAAATAATTAAATAATTTTATTAAATAATAATAATTTTATTTGAATCAAATATTTAATAATATCATTAATAAAAATAATTATTAATAATAAAAATAAATATAATTATTGACATAGAAAATAAATTTATACAATAATAATATTAATTATTAAAAAGATATAAATAAATAAATTTTGTTTTATTGTTATTATTCAAAAAAAATTAAGGATCGAGATGAATTTGTAAATTTATATTTTATACCTTTTAAAAAAATTTAATTTTTTTTCCATAACTATCACGTCACTCACAAATTTCAATAAATTTTTCTCTTAAATCCACTCTAATATACTCAAATCCAAAAAACTTCATTTTCTTCAAACTTTCCTCTTAAATCACTTCAAATTCACTCTTTCAAATCCTCTCTTCAATCCAAAAACCACCACATTACTCATGAGAACATGAATGAAGAAAATATCACTCAAGAACTTAAAAAAGAGAGTCATTATCTAACAATCTCTTCCCTTTTATACGATGTCAAACAACTATTAATTTTGAATTTAAGTATTTTAAAAAAAGATATATCAGAGCATATTTCATAGAAAGATGTATATGTATTAAAATAATATGTTAAGGTCTAATATGTATTGGAGCAAAAACATGAGATCATATAAGAGAATTCTTATGACATGATGCATGCAACAAGTATATCAAAACATATATGAAAGCAAATGTATTAGAGTATAACATATCAAAGCAAAAATGAAAGCCTTCGCTTGAAGAACAATAACCAAGTTCTACTTATGGAGGAGAGGAGAGGAAGGGAGCGGAGAGAATGGCCGGGTAGAGGTAGATCAACCCGTCATGGTGACTATAGGGCACAAGACTGCACTAAATTCTTCTTCTCAAACTTTCCAAGTGGTGTAGGGGAAATTGACATGCTCAGGATATTCCAGAAATGGACTAGAGTAAAAGAGGTTTTTATCTCGCGAAGGCTCAACAAATGGGGGAGGAGGTTCGGGTTCGTGAGTTTCTTCGGTGTGAGTAATGCTGGGCGCCTTGAGAGGGAGTTGGATCAGGTGTGTATAGGGAGCAGGAAGTTGTATGTGAATGTCCCTAAATACAAGCTCGTTGCGTCTGAACATAGGAGGACGGAAAGGAAGGAACAGAGGTTATTAAGCATGGAGAAGCAACCGGTACACAAAACGCGTAACCAGAAGGACTATGAGCCCATAAGGAAGCAGAGTTGTAAGGACATGTGGGTAGAGAAGAAAGGGAAGAGGTCCTATGCTGAAGTGGTTACAGGGGAAGTTCAGGAACAGTGGAAGGGTCTCAGTATTGAAGCACAATACTCTATCATGCCATGGATGGAATGTAGTGCGATTGGGAAACTTAGAGAGGATGTAGATGAGGCTCGCCTAGAGGAAGAAATCG
>Ga0123342_1007578_pt1 | contig 14241 bp, 10 predicted proteins | sample Turbeawhitnodule_FD_89960 | JGI IMG/M metagenome (GOLD analysis project Ga0123342, IMG submission 89960) | Root nodule microbial communities of legume samples collected from Mexico - Turtle bean Mexico white nodule | ecosystem: Host-associated > Plants > Roots > Nodule | place: Mexico: Nepantla...
GAAAAAAAAAAAAAAAAGAGGAAAAAGAAAAGAAAAAAAAAAAAAAAAAAAAAAAAAAAGAGAAGGGGGGGGGGGGGGGGGGGGGGGGTAGTTACGGTTGCGAGGTCTTACAATTATCCCCAAAAACAAAAGTTTTTCTCCTCGAAAATTAGTTTATAGAGAAATATTAGGATATTATTCTCTTATCTTTTCTTTTATTTTTCAAGTGGAATTACATCATATGAGATTTTACAATACCTTGACTATGACGATGTTTCATTACTTTACTCGAGAACCAAAAAATTTCACCGACTTCACTTTAACAGAGAGATCTTTTATTTACCTAAATCTGAAACTAGAAGATGATTGTGATCAATTATATATATTTCCTTTGTTACGATACACAAAAGACATAATGAAGGTTGGTTAACGGAAGATATAAAACAAGTTTTCAAGCAGTAGAACCTATTCTCTTGAGATTCTAGTAAGGACCTATGAACTTTGAAGTCATCTTCTTAGATATGATTGTTCCCCATACACCAAGGAATGGTGTAACTCTCAGAAAATCATGATCATCCATAAAGAAACTTAAAGGTCTTCTTCATTTATCTACATCAAATGTCTGCCTGATCGAAGAAGTCTTTAATCATCATAGTTCTCAAGATTTGGCTCACAATTGCTGATAATTGAAGTGATGAAAAATACGCTGGTTTTTTCTTTCTTTTTGCTTGAATTGTGCATATCAATTAATGCTTCGATGTATTTTTCCTACATCTCAAATAGATGATCTAGGTCAACCACATGATTCGAATATTTCACAATATTTTTCTCAAAGGTTCTTATCAAATTGCCTAAGAGATTTTGATGTGACCGAACTCAATGATCCACGACTTTGTTGTATTCTAACATGAACATAGACATCTCACACCAACCTTATTGTAAACATATATCTAATAACACTCATGTTATCCAATCCAAGCTTATACTAATATAGGCAACACCAAATTCCAAAGAAATGGAATCCATAGAATATTGAGATAGGTAATAACTAAATCAAAGTGGATTCTTCCCATATTTATTGGGAGAACCTTTTTTACTTTCTAATGGTAATATGTGGTGTAAATATCACCAGCTTATTTTGTTATTCAACTTCGAAGATAATATTCTCATATTCAGAAGGACGTGTAACATCAATTACTAGAGACCTCTGCTTAGCACTAAGAGTAAGATCTACCACCATTTCACTCCACCCAATACCATGTGCTAAAGGATTCATTCTCACTCTTATGAAAATATAAGAATAACCCAGCCAAACACAACCACTACAAAAATTGTGTATATTGTGGTGGTTATTTTTGTATAAAGTGGCATTTATAATCGCCATAATATACGCGTTGTAAGAATTAATGGCTTTAACAAGAGGGGGGGTGAATTGTTTGTCAAAAGATTTTCGAAAAGATTGGATAAGAATGAAGTTTTAACAACAATCACAAAAGAAGTAATCAAGGAAGCCAATCAAACAATGTAAATGAAACTGTTTGCAAAATTTCAATCATTGAAACTTGGTTTTAACCGGTTGTTTATGGTAGCAGCAAATACAAAATCAAATCAAATAGTTTATAAGGAGTGAGAGAGAGAGATTGCACAAACAATTTATATTGGTTCACTCAACCTTGAGCTACATCCAGTTACCAGAACAACCACCAGGTTTCCATTAGTAATCAATCACAGGTTACAATACACAATACCACAAAGAGGTGATCTTGATACCCCAAGAACCACTCACTCTCTTTGCCTACACACAACCTTAGTTAGAACACTCTCTGACCTTACAGGTTTACACACTTTCCACAAGTTTATAAAAGAAAAAGTACATTAATCAGAAAGAAACAAATTACACCTGGATTTACAGGAATCACAGAGCTCCTAAGATCAGACCTTGAACCAATGCATAGTTACTTAGCAATCTTGCAAAAGTTTGATTTGAATCTCTTCTAAAAAATACTTTCAATCTCACTTTCTTGCGTATACTTGTTTTTTTTTTTTAAATTCAAAGAGAAGCCATATTTATAACTCTTAAAACTAGTCGTTCTAGGCAGTCAATCATGAGCCAAAACACTTTTAATCCAACTGAAAACAGATCCAACAGGTTTTTGAAAAGCTGTTATGACATGTGACAATCAATCGTTTGAAATTTCGTTTTAACCGGTTGAATTGGTTAGACAGTTAGTTAACCAAGTCAAAAACAGTTTTGAAAACCTTCAGCCCAGCTAAGTGACAAACAACCAATTATATCGTGGTTTCAACCGGTTGTTTTTCTCTTTGTTTAGAAAAACACTTTTCTCTTTTAAAATAGATTGAACTAACTTGTGCAAAGGACTAGGATTGATCTTTACAAGAATTCTAAACACCCTAGACTAAGCTCTTGACCAAAAGCAGCACAACATCAAACTTCAACACAGATTTGAATCATCAAAGCTTCCATGTTCTACAATCTCCCCCTATTTGATGGTGACAAATCCTTGGGATGTTTTTTGGAATGTTCTTGTTTAGAATCTTGTTTAACCTACATTCACAAGCAAACATAGAAATACAGGATAATCTATTACAATTAACCAGGCACCACAAACTAGTTTCCACTAGGTGATTTCTAGTGAGGAACATCAGTCAAATCAATGTGAGAAACCAATCAAACATGTATAGGTGCAACACAGAAAAACAATCGGTTATTTCGCAGGAATAACCGGTTAAAATTTTGTATTAGAGTTTCATATTAAATAAAAAAAACCATTTATAACAGTTATAGCAATGTTCAATCAAAAGAGCAAAACAGAAATACGTGCAGATATTAGAACATTACAACTCAAAAGCTCACTTCTCCCTCTATTTGTCTTCACAAATAGAAAGATAGAAGGATTAAAAAATAGCATAAAAAGAAAAGAAATTGTTCAGAAAAGTAAACCAACAATTTAAATGAAGGCTCTAGGCTTGCTTCAGTCATTCCTTCCATATTGCAGGTCAATTTGTTCATCCAAGGTCTGGAACCTTGGATCCATATGCTAAAACCTTGATTCACATAGCTCATGAAGATTTCTCTGGTTCTCAACAAAGCTATCCATTCGGTTTACCATGAGCCTCTCAAAAGGAGACATTGAAGTCATCCTTTCTCCCTTGTGATCAGTGCTTGGATAAGCTCCCTGAGTCTCAGCAGCAGGTTCCTCCAAGTTTGTTGTAGCTTTAGTTTCTTCATCATGATTCCCACTTGGGCCAGCTTGGTCACCATCCTTGCTTACCCATCTCCCACCAATCTTGGTAAACCCCATTTTGTTTAGGGAACCACTATTGATATCACTTGAAAACTTTATAATCTCAGCCAGTTCTTCTTCAATATTTACTTCAAAATAATGTAGAAACTTAGAGATCAAAATGACATAAGTATAATGGAAGTCACTTAACCTTATAGCCTTTTGCATATGGTCTTTGATGATGTGACTCCAATTGAGCTTTACTTTGTTCATGATGCAGTAGATTAACAACAAGTCTTCTTCAGAGAGAGTAGAATGATTGCTCCCCTTGGTGTGATAATCCAGGACACAATGAAGGCAATGAGCCTTTCATCAAGCTTCACTCCTCCCACAGAAAAATTTCTCACCTTTGAGAGAGGATTCTTGAGACAATTCTTGGAGAATTGCATTTTGTTGAATTCTTCTATCACTCCAAGATTGCCTTTGTTTATTCTTACTCCAGAATACTTTAGCTCAGTTATGGCAACCCACACATCATTGGTGATTACAATATCCACCCCCTTCACATGAGAGTTGAGAGTGTCACCATTGAATTAAAGGTTTGTGTAGAATACCTTCACCAAATCTGGGTAGATATTTCCATAAAGCTCAAGGAATCTCTTCAGTCTTTGCTCCTTTAGAAGACATCTCACCACAGTCAGATTTTGTTGCTTTATCCAGGTGAAAGAGACAAGCTTTGGAGTGTTAACTATCTTCCTACTGGTTTCATGTAGGTACTTGTCTATCAATTCTGATTCTCCTGAAAACCAACCTTCTAGTTTTCCACCACTCCTTATAGCCCTTGTCTTCATTCTTTTAGAGGATGGAGGTGTTGATGCCATGGTTCAGGTAGAGAAAGATGATAGCATACTGCAGAGTCAATCTTAGTGCAAAGAGAAGAAAAAATAGATTATTCTTGGTGAATAGCAATGAATGGCCTCACATATATAACCAGAACATTCAGTCAAAGTTGACATTTTGTGGGTTGTATTCAAAACTGGAAAAGGAATCAAATCAGAACCATAAAGCAGTTATGTCAGACATAACAGAAATCACAAAAAACACATGTTGATTTGACCAAACTTAAAAGCAATTTTAATTTCCAAGATTTAGAAGAATATATTCCATGAAGAGCAATTATTGCAGAGGGAATTTGCATTCAAGGTTGTAATTAAAGCATTGTTGACCACACACGTCACTGGGTTTGAACAGAAAATCAATTTAAAGCACATTGAATCAAAAAAAAGATTTGACCAGTGTTGACAGAGTTGAAACAATTGGTTGTTTCGAAGAAACAATCAGTAGAATTTCTGCATTAGGTGAAAATTTTTGAAAAAGCCAAATTCTTTTAACAGTCATTGAACATACAAGAATTTAGGTTTAAGACACATAGATTTGAATAGAAACAGAAGGAATACAAAATAATCCAGAATCCTTAAGTGAAGAAATACAAAATTGAATTCAAAAAGAAATGTTCAAGTATAGAAATAAATAAGTTATTCTTCAATTTTTGTAGCACACATATCAAGCAGTACACAATTTCAAAACAAAATATTGTCTTGCTTATTTGCATCCATGAGATCCTGATTCTACAAATCCTTCATGTGGAGGCAAAAATATGCAAAAGAAAGTTTATCAAATCACAAGATTTGATCCCTTAAAGAACTTGGGACCTTTCATGTTAGATTTATCCTTAGAACCATCAAATTTCTCGGAATCCATTTAAAGATACCTTTAGGAACAAGAGATTTACGAAACTTGCAAAATCTAACAGAATGACCTTTCTTCATACAATAAAAGCATGTAACAACCGGTTGTTTTGTTCTTTTAATCGGTTGATTTTCTGGTACTGATGAAAAAGGTTTTGAAATCCCATTCTCTTTGCTCTGTGGATAAAATCCTAAGCCTGCTTTTCCAAAGACACAATTTTGAGATGCAAGAACATTCTCAAAGTTGGATTTTCCAGTTGTAAGCTTATCCACGGTTTTCAAAAGGTAGTGAATCTTTCTTTCAAGATTTTCACAAAAATTTGATTTACACATGCAAGCAGAATTTTTGTAAATTAAATCCAGGTTTTCAAAATCAAATTTAGAATTTTCCAATTCTTCTTCTAGTGTTTTGACTCTATTTTAAAACCACTTGTTCAACCCTTTCAACCAGTTGTATGAGAGAGCCAATTGGTTAGCTTCTTCACGAGTTTCATTGAAAGCTTCAAGTAGTTGGTAGTAATTGTTACCTTTGACTGAAGAAGATGAGCTCATGCTGCTTCATACAGATGCCTTTAAGCATAGGTTTGCTTCTTCATTTTCCTAAGAGCTAGAGGAGGATATCTCATTATCATCCCATGCTATATATGCCTTCTTGGTTTTTCCCCTCCTTTTACCTTTGAAATCAACTTTATTTTTGCTATCATTATTAGGGCATTCAGCTTTTATGTGACACTGTTCACCACAACCATAACAAGTATATTTGTTAAGATTAAAGTCATTTAGCTTCTTAGAACTCTTCCTCTTTGAAACTTGGCCTTTATTCTTTTTCAAGAATTTGCTAAACTTCCTTGACAACAAGCTCATAGTGTCTTCATCGTTATCACTGGAGTCTTGTTGCCTTTTTTGGTTGGCAGCTTTAAGTGCAATACCCTTGCTGTGTTTGTCCTCACTTTTTTGGACAACTAACCTATTCATCTCAAGCTCATGCTCCCTCAGCTTACCAAACAAGGAAGTTGTTGTCATGGATGTTAAATCCTTTGACTCAGAAATAGAAGTGACCTTTGGCACCCATGACCTATCAAGACACTTCAAGATCTTGATGTTCAGCTCCTCTTTGTCAAAGTTCTTTCTAAGGCTCATCAAGTGGTTCACAATGTGGGAAAACCATTTTTTCACATTACAGATTGTCTCCCCTTTATGCATTCTAAATAACTCATACTCTTGGATGAGAGCATGCTTTCTTACCCTCCTAACATCATTAGTTCCTTCATCTGTGACTTCAAGGATGTCCCACATCTCCTTTGTTGAAGTGCATTGTGATACCCTGAAAAACTCATCACAACTCAAAGCAGAGGTTATAATATTTTTAGCAATCCAATCAAATTTTTCTTTCTTGCTATCAGCCTCAGTCCATTTAGATGGAGGCTTATCAACAAAGACATCATCTTTTTTATTAGAAGTGATTAAAACAACTTAAAAGCATAATGTAAATGAGTTCAGGGCAAGAGAAAAGAACACAAGCAATTTATACTGGTTCACTCTTATCCCAAGAGCTGCATCCAGTCTCCAAAAACCACTGAGTATCTACTACGCAATCAAAATCCAAATTACAAACAACCACACCAAAGAAGTGACCTTGAACACCTCAAGCCACACACTTCCTTTGGAACACAACACCACAAAATTCAGAACACCCTCTGATTCTGCTTACACCACCAATATTCAGATGTACAAGAGATAAAGAAAGGATTACACCTGATCAATATCAAAAACGAAAGATTACAGAAATCTTATTCCATTCCTTTGTGAAAATCCAAAAGCTTGATGCAAATCTTGAAAACTCAAATCTGTTTTCTCAATCTCAAAATGTCTAAATTGTTTCAATGCATTTAGGAACGAAAAATAACCTTTATATACTTCAAAGGTTTGTCAAAAACATTTAAAGCAGGAGCCAAAACAATTAGAAAACAATTAAAGCTGATTTACCAAACTTAACAGAAATTCTATTAGGGATTTTAAAAAAACAATTGGTTGAATATTCGAAACAACCGATTGAATTGGTTTGACAACAAAGTCAACAAAGTCAAACAAACCCTTTTCAAAAACCACTAAGTTTCAAACAACTGATTGAAACGATTAAACAACTGGTTGTTTTTCCACTTCTTTAGAAAAAAATCTTTTTCAAAAAGGTTTTGATTCAAATTAGTTTTAGATTCAAACAAAGAGTGGGTTAAACTTTAATCTACCCAGAATCCACCCACACAAGCAGCAACTTCAACCTTCCACCAAACACCATGGATTTGAAGACATCAAAGCACAAGATCATCCTTCGTAAATAATCTCCCCCTATTTGATGAAGACAAATCCCTAGTTGCTTGTGTTGTTCTGTTTGAATCTGAACCAGCACCTGCAAACATAGAGCATATATAACAACAGGTTATGAAGGCACACAAACCAATTTTTTGCATAACCAATTTGAGCAGAAAAACCAATCAAAATTGTGTGTGTGCAGCAGCTTTAAACAAGTTTAAACAACAAAATTTAAACCTATCAAATCAGAGTTTACAGCAGGTTACTCAACACATAAACCAACACCTTCTCCCCCTATTTGTCTTCACAAATAGAATGAAGAAAGAGTAAAACAGAATCATAAAAGAAATTGTCTAGAAATTAAAGCAAGAAAAGCATAAACAACAACTAAAGTTAGCTTCAATCTTCCTTTCCATACTGTAGCTCAAATAGTTGGTTTTGGACAACTTCAATCTGTTCTTCTAGGTTCTGAAAACGTGCATGTTGAACCTTGTTGCACACAGATCATGCAGGCTTCTCTGGTCATCCGCAAAGTTGTCCATCCTATTCACCATCAATCTTTCAAATGGTGACATTGATGTTATCCGATCTCCTATGTTCCTAGCACTTGGTCTAGCACCAAAATCAGCAGCAGGTTCATCCTCTTAAAAATCAACTCCAACACCTTCAGCAGCAGGTTCATCCTCTTAAGAATCAAATTCAGCACCTTCAGCAGCAGTAGCTTGTTCTTCCTCTTGATGTTCAGCTTGCACACCACTTGAGGAACCACCTTGGTCTCCATCCTTGCTTATCCATCTTCCACCAATTTTGGTGAATCCCATCTTACTAAGTGAACCATTGTTCACTTTGTGTCATGATTTCACCACTTCAGTTTGTTCTTCCTCAAGATCCACTTCAAAATAATTCAGAAATTTAGAATCAAGATAGCATATGGATAGTGGTAATCACTTAACCTCATGGATTTTTGCATGTGTTCCTTGATGATGTGGATCCAATTGATTTTGACCTTGATCATGATACAATATATATAGACAAGGTCCTCCTCGGTAAGCACAAAGTGATTACTCCCCCTGGGTGTGAGCATCCAGGTCACAATGAAGGTAATTAGCCTTTCATTCAGCTTTAATCCACCCACTGAAAAGTTTCCCACCTTTGCTTGAGGATTCTTCAAGAAATTTCTATAAAATTGAATTTTGTTAAATTCTTCCACCACACCAATATTTCCTTTGTTAATTCGATGTCCTGCATACTTTAATCCAGTAATAGCAGTCCAAACATCATGTGTAATTTCCATCTCAACTCCTTTTACATGAGAGACAAGATTATTACCAACAAATTGAAGGTTGGTGTAGAATACCCTTACAAGATCAGGATATATGTTTCCTGACATTTCCAAGAACCTCTTTAGCAATTGCTCTTTGAGAAGATTGCTCACCTCAGCCGACTTTTGCTCCCTCAACCAGTTGAAAGAGATGAGTTTTGGATTATTTATAGCTTTCCTACTTGTCTCATGTAGATATTTCTCAATCTTTTCATCTTCACCCGAGAACCATGCAAGACGTCCTCCCCTCCTAACTGCCCTAGTTTTGATCCTCTTTGATGAAGGGGATGTGGAATCCATGGAGGTAGAAGGAAAAACCAGAAAATAGAATGAGATATATGGCCGATTTGAGAAACAACAAGATATGTGGCAATGAGTTATTTTTGTGAAGAGAAACAACTGCATATGAGTTAATATATGCACAGAAAGCAGTTCATATTCTTGGCTTTTAGTGGGTTTCAGTTTTCAAGAAAGAGAATCTGGTCCAAGACTTAACAGTGGCATGTCACTCAGTGGCAGTTTTCACATGGAAAGTACATGTGGACTTTAACTAGTCATAAAGGGTCTTAAATTTCCAAGAAATTGTGGAATATATTTCATTTATGACTAATGTAACACCCTTTGTGAATGAAATTAGACCCATGATAAATGCACTTTGACCATAACTGCTTGAGGAAGGAATCTGTAATAGACAGAATATATAGAGAAATTAAATCAATTTAATGCAGTGTTGTCAGAGGGGAAACAATCGGTTGTTTCGTGAAAACAATCGATTGTTTCTCTATGACAACAATTAAAGCATTTCACAGAACAATAATGACAAGCAGAGATGAATCAGAATAAAAAATTCACAAACACCTTTACATAGATGAAGATTAAAGACATCAATTAAGATTTTTCATACTCCAGATTTAAAGAAAACTTAAGACAAAAAAAATAAACAAATTAAGTTTTATCCTTTTGACAAAGTGGTTTTCTCAATGAATCATAGTTCATGATCAAGAAAATTCTTTTGACTTCCAAGAAGACTGAGTATGGTACAGATCTGTAATTGGGAGTTCAGATGAATCTTTTCCCTTCATAAGCTTGATCTTTTGACTCAAGAGTCCTTGATCTCTTAGAAATCCCGCAAAACCATGAAATCGAGCAACAAGATTTGGTCCCCTTACAAATGTGGATCCTTTGGCATTATCTTTATCATTAGGAACCTCATAATTCTTGGGAACCCACATCATAACACCTTTAGGAACAGAAAAGTTCCTAATTTTGCAGAATCTAACAGAGTGGTCTCTCTTCATGCAATAAAAGCATGTAACAACCGATTGTTTCAATTTTTCAATCGGTTGTTTTTCTGGCATAGTTGAAAAAAGGCTTTGAAATCCCACTTTTCTTACTCTGTGGATTAAATCCTAAACCTGATTTTCCAAAAACACAATTTTGAGATACCAAGACAGTCTCAAAGTTGGATTTTCCCTTTGAAAGCTTATCCACAGTTTTCACAAGATAGTGAACCTTCTTTTCATGAGATTCACAATTTTCACAAATAAGTGAGTCACACTTGCAAGAAGAGTTCTTGTAAAGCAATTCCAAATTTTCAAAATCAATTTTTGAATTTTCCAGTTATTCAACCCTTTCAATCGGTTGTTCAAGAGAGCCAATCTATTAGCTTCTTCATGTGTTTCTTTAAAAGCTTCAAGAAGTTGGCTATAATTTTTAGCATTTAAAGAAGTACAAGAACTTACACTACTTGCATCATTCTCTTCCTTGGCAATAAGACATAAATTGGCTTCTTCATCGTCACTTGATGAGGAGCTTGATGAAGAGACATCATTTTCATCCCAAGCAATGTAGGATTTTTTTATTTGCCTTTCTATTCCTTCTTTCTTGACTTCTTTTCTTTGCTCTCTTTATTTGGGCATTCAACCTTTATGTGCCCCTGTTCACCACAACCATAGCAAATATACTTGTTAGCATTAAAATCACTAGGTTTCTTGTTGCCATACCTCTCTTGGTTGGAGTTTTTGTTGTGTTTCTTCTTCAAGAATTTGTTAAAATTTTTGGACAACAAACTAAGAGTATTTTCCTCACTTTCATCACTTGAGGCTTAGTTGATCTTGTACTTGGCAACTTTCAAAGCAATGTTTCTTACATGCTTATCTTCACTTTCTTGAACATTGAGCATGTTCATCTTCAACTCATGTACTTTAAGCTTTCCAAATAAAGAAGTTGTAGTCAAAGATGTCAAATCTTTAGACTCTAAGATAGTTGTGACTTTGGGTTGCTAAGATCTATCAAGACATTTGAGGATCTTGATGTTAAACTCTTCTTTGTCAAAGACCTTTCCAAGACTAATAAGGTGATTGACGATATGAGTGAATCACTTTTGCACATCCGCAATAGATTCTTCTTTAAGCATCCTGAACATCTCATACTCTTGGATTAGAATATGTTTCCTTGCCCTCTTTACATCGTTGGTTTTTTCATGAGTTACTTCTAGAGTATCCCACATCTCCTTAGCAGATCCACATTATGAGACCCTAAAAAACTAGTCATAATTTAAGGCGGAGGTTATAAAATTTTTAGCAATAAAATCAAACTTTGCTCTTTTATTTTCTGCATCAGTCCATTGGAACCAAGGCTTTTCAATAAAAACACCATCATTTTCAAGCTTAGGAATAAAATGGCCATTTTCAATTGCATCCCAAATTCCTCTATCAACAGATTCAACGAATATTTTCATTCACACCTTCTAAAACTGGTAGTTCAAACAACAAACACAAAGGTGGCCTGTTTATTGAGGCACCCTCCCCCAAAGGTAATTTTTCAGCCATAAGAAAAAGGTTTTTAGGATCAAACTTGAATATTTTTCAAGAATCGAGCTCTTGATGCCAATTGTTAGAATATATGGCCTTAAAAAAGAGGGGGTGAATTGTTTATAAAAGATTTTCGTAAACTTTGAAGGTATAATGAACTCCAATGCAGAATCACAGAGAAAGAAATCAAGGAAACAATGAAACACATCTTTAAGTTGATTTCCAGAAAATCAACCGGTTACTTTTGTGATTCAATCGGTTGTTTTTATCAGCAGTGATTAAAACAACTTAAAAGCATAATGTAAATGAGTTCAAGGCAAGAGAAAAAGCACACAAGAAATTTATACTGGTTCACTCTTATCCCAAGAGATACATCCAGTTCCCAAAAACCACTGAGTATCTACTATGGAATCAAATTCTAGATTACAATCAATAAGACCAAAGAAGTGACCTTGAACACCTCAAGCCACACACTTCCTTTGGAACACAACACCACAAAATTCAGAACACCCTCTGATTCTGCTTACACCACCAATATTCAGAAATACAAGAGATAAAGAAAGGATTAGACCTGATCAATATCAAAAACGAAAGATTACATAAATCTTATTCCATTCCTTTGTGAAAATCCAAAAGCTTGATGCAAATCTTGAAAACTCAAATCTATTATCTCAATCTCCAAATGTCTAAATTGTTTCAATGCTTTTAGGAGCGTAAAACAACCTTTATATACTCCAAAGGTTTGTTAAAAACATTTAAAGCAGGAGCCAAAACAGTTAGAAAACATTTAAAGCTGATTTACGAAACTTAACAGAAATTCTGTTAGGAATTTTCAAAAAACAATCGGTTGAATATTTGAAACAACCGATTGAATTGGTTTGAGAGCAAAGTCAACCAAGTCAAACAACTTGAAACCCTTTTAAAAAACCACTAAGTGTCAAACAACCGATTGAAACGATAAAACAACTGGTTGTTTTTCCACTTCTTTAGAAAATAGTATTTTTCAAAAAGGTTTTGATTCAAATCAATTTTAGATTCAAACAAAGAGTGGATTACACTTTAATCAACCCAAAACCCACCCACACAAGCAGCAACTCCAACCTTCCACCAAATACCATGAATTTGGAGACATCAAAGCACAAGATCATCCTTGATAAACACAAAGTGCTTTTGGATCATCTCAAAGTGTGGAATAGGATTGTCTTGTATTTCTGAATTGTAATCTTTGATTTTACCCACGTGTATTCTATTCCCTTCATCCTTAATCATTGTATTTCTGTGTGATTTGGTGTGGTACATTTTCATAGGTTTGTTATGGAAACTGTGTGTTTTTGCGAAAGAGTGGTGTGTGTTCTTGAGGGGTTCAAGATCATCACTCTTGGTGTGTGTTGTGTAATATAGGTTTGATTACATAGTGAATTCTTAGTTGTTAGCTGAGGACTGGATGTAGCTCTTGGTTAAGAGTAAACCAGTATGAACATCTTGTGTTAATCTCTCCATCCTGACACTCATTAAACTACTTTAGCTTTGATTTTCTAAACTACTGTTATAAACAATCGGTTCTTTCGTAAAAACAACTGGTTGATTTTATGGATTCAAACTAAAAATAGTTTTCTTTTTAACTGAACAATTTTCTAATCGATTGATTCTTCATAATCTTTCACTCTACCTTCAATACTTGCGAAAATATTTCAAAAAAAATTCACTCCCCTCTTGTGTAAGGCCTTTATTTCTAAGAGTAAGTTTATTTACTATGATTGTTTTCTAAAAACCTTCATAAAATGTACAAAAAATCTATCATAATTTGTTTAGACAAAACTTTCAATGACTGATATTTCTACAACTGTCATAGAAATATGACTTACTATGATGGTTCTCATCAGAACCATCATAGTAAGTGATTTTCTATGAAAAATATTTTTAGACCCGTCATAGTTAATAAGACTTTTTATATCATCTATTGCAATAACAACCATAGAAAGTTTTCTTTTTTTAGAAAACCGATTGCTTTATCAATTTTCCTGCATTCATTATTAACAATCATCTGCATATAAATTTCAGACAAACTCTTCTATTTGGCTTGGGATTAAACAATTTTATGACATTATTCTTGAACATATACCTCTTGTACTGTTGGAACAAGTACTGATATTAATTTTTTGAATGATCAATGGTGTTTTTCTACTTGTTTATCAAACATTGGAGGGGGGTACCTGATGGTTCTAGAATCCTGGAGACTACAGTTTTCAAATTCTAGAATGGTAGTGAAATACACTAAATTGCTCCATTACCTATCTTTAACAGTTTGCTATGGTGTTCACAGTTATTAAATTACCATCTCCCAACACATAAAATCACTGAAAGAAAAACAAGTTTAGAGAAAACACAAGATACAAAATGACAGACGAACTAAGAATATCGAGCACAGAAACTCCAATATGTTGAAACTTTCTACGCTAGTATGGGATGGCCCTAGAAGGCATTCTACAAAAGGGAAATGTGTTGAACCAAGTGGTGTTCAAGCTTTGAAGAATCCAAACCCTTTGAAGGATGATGAAGGCTAGGTTGTGCTTATTGTTGTTGAGTTGTCTTTTTAGATAGGATCTGGGGTAGATTTAATATGTAATCCGCTCTTGATTGAATCCAAAGCATAAGCACTCTCAATCCTTTTAAAATAAAAGTGTTTTTCAAGCTAAGTGAAGAACAACCTGTTGTTTTGTCGAAACAACCGATTGTTTTATACTTAGGTGTTTTTAGAAAAGGTTGAAAACTGTTTTTATGGTTGACTTGCTGTCAAAACCAAAACAACCGATTGATTCGTGGAA
>Ga0123342_1007579_pt1 | contig 14236 bp, 6 predicted proteins | sample Turbeawhitnodule_FD_89960 | JGI IMG/M metagenome (GOLD analysis project Ga0123342, IMG submission 89960) | Root nodule microbial communities of legume samples collected from Mexico - Turtle bean Mexico white nodule | ecosystem: Host-associated > Plants > Roots > Nodule | place: Mexico: Nepantla...
AGAAGTGCGTAACTCAAACTCTCTCGCTCTCAGTTCACTTGTGTGTAAAGTGTGAAAACGTACCTTAGTCTGTTTGTAACAAAGCCTTATATACCTTTGCCCGTGTTTATGCCACGTGTCTACCTCTGACTTAAGCCTATCTGTGGGTGCAGCCTCACGACACTGTAACCCAAACTCAGGGAAATCCCAGTGTGTAAGGCCATTTTCCCGAAGTGCATCCCGCGCGGGGGTGACTGTCTGGGTGCCAACTCATGCGCCCATCCTCTGACTCATCCTCCCTAGGGCTCTTTGCCTTCCTCACGTACCATGCATGCGAATCGCCTCCTGGGACGTGACCCTCTCATGGGTCGTCTCTGCCCAGGGGCTTTCCAGCGGTGGTGCGTACTTTCCGCGTCTCTACACTCTATGCATTGGTACCTTGTGAGTGGGGCTTCTCCTTTCTGGTGCTGGAGGTGTGGCTTGAGAACCCTTTTCCTCTCCTTCTATTACTATTTGGGGTACCGAGGCCTCCACGCCCCTACCGTGCCGCCTCCTTCTGTGTCGCCTCCTCCACGGTTACTCCTACCCGTGGGTATCATGGGGGGACACCTTTCTGGCATAGGCACATTCCTGGTACTAAGCCCGGTCAACGCCCGAGGATGGGTCGGTACACATTATTATCATGATTTTTTTTTTATCTATTTAGGTAGGAGTATGATTAGTATAAATTAGGGTTAGTGTTGTAGGTTTTATGAACACGTCAATGCATTGTAATATATCACATTAATATCAATTAAACTTCATTTCTTTTTCTCCCTCTATACCCAAAATCTTTTTAATCAACATATGCATTAATATACCTTTGTATTTATTTATAATAAATTCTTTGTCAATAGAACTTTCTGAGTTTTGGTTTCTTCTAGAGATGTTACTGATGCTTTGTGTTCATTTACTGTGATCTGTAATTTTAGGACAAGAAAAGGACACTTCTTATTATACATTGATCAAAATTAATGAGAGATATATAAGCAGAGCTGGCTAGTAGAGATCATAGCCACCCTGATTATAAAACAAATACAATGATAAGATAGGGAAAGGGGGAATCAAATCGGATAATCTGATCTTCATCATAACTAACTAATTCTTCTAGAATCCTTATTTGAATTTAAAATAAAAGCACATATATGATCCTTTATTAGTGGCTCAGACCTTGTTTCTCTTATTGCAGATCTTTTATACAAGGCTAACTTGAATACTGGAAGTGTGCTAGAGTATGCACTTGCTTTCACTAGTGCTGCTTTGGATAAATATTGTAGTAAATGGAGTGCTGCACCCAAAACAGGCTTCATTGACATAACAATTTCTAAAGACTTCTATCGAATATACAGTGGTCTCCAAATTGTAAGGAGCAGCCTTCCACATCCTACTTTCACTTTTCACACTGCTTAATAACTTGCTAGTGCTTCGAATGAGGAATTGACTCCGCATATCAAATTATTTGCATGTGGAGTTTAATTATTTGTATCTCCATACACCTTTCCTGCTGTGTAATTTTTTTTAAAGAATATATATATATATATATATATATATATAATAACTAATGTTGCTTTTGCTTGAGCTACATAGGGATACTTGGAAGAGTCTGCTCAAGTGCCATCAAATAGCCATGAAAGGCTGGGAGATTCAATTGCTTGGGGGGGCTGCACTATTATTTATTTGCTTGGGCAGCAGCTGCATTTTGAGCTCTTTGACTTTTCATATCAGATCCTCAATATCGCAGAAGTGGAGGCTATATCTGTTATGCAAACACATAAGAACTCACAATTTGCTGTCCAGGTTTATTTTTCTTCTTCAAATCACCCAAAATAATACTTGCTATGTTTACATAAGCATTGTCTATCGGTAAAACTACTGCTTTCTTTATTGCCCACACTTCACGCAAACATTATAGAAATGTTTTCCGTCTTGCTGAACTATTTATTCTTCTTTACTGCATTTTATATGGATGTCGTATCAGATGTTTTAACAATAACCAAATGGTTACTAGTTATGAAGAAGCTGCGACCTGATAGTGCTATTTAAATTCCAGGTCCTCGCGGCATAAGGCGCGATGGTTTTCTTTGTGTACTACTTAAATAACATTTATTTTTCTTTTAATAGGGATGGGAAGCCTTATTGGAAGCAATGAAAAAAGCTAGGAGATTAAATAACCATGTATTCTCTATGCTTAAAGCACGTTGCCCCCTTGAAGAAAAGACAGCTTGTGCTATTAAGCAAAGTGGTGCTCCTATACATCGTATAAAATTTGATAACACAGTTTCAGCATTTGAAACACTGCCGCAGAAAGGTGCTTAAACGAGTAGTCTGGTTGTAGGCTTCCTGCAAATTCTGTCCCCTGTTCCCTGTATTTGTGTTGTTGTATGTATATGTTTCATGAGCTGAGTTTCTATGCAAAGGTGGCAACAATTTTTAAAATATTGCTGTCAGAGTACAGCTGTAGTGGAACTCAGTCAGTTGGCGGTTATAACTATCACTTGCTATTAGTTATAAGCTTGTTGTATAAACTCGTTACTCTACCTATAAAGAGTAATTCAATTGGAGATTAATTTTGTTTTTTTCTGCCTTTTCTTTTTCTCCAAACTCTCCCTTCAATTCTTTGTTTATCTGACACCTCTCGTGGTAACAAAGTGGTAACAAAGCTAGCTCTCAAGAAATGGTAATATCTATGAATCCAACCACCATACAATTCACTCTTCAAACCATCTCTAGTGCAATTTCATTCAAGTTTAATCAAGGTAACCTTCCTTCGAAGCAACGTGTGAATGATCAGGGGATTTAGGTTGCATCAGTATCAAATAAAAACTCTTTTCATTGTTATTAGAAATGAGAAATATAATTATGGAATTTTAGATTTTATTTGAATAGTCAATTTTTTTATAAGAAAAAAATAGACGTCTTTTTTGTAGTCATTTGATAACTAATGCATATATCAGATGAAAACTCTTTCTATTGTTAAAAAAATTATAAATATATATTGTGAGAACCTATTTGAACAGTTAATATTAAAAGAAAATAAGGCATGTTAATGAGAATATAAAAGGTAAAAGGAATTGATCATAATATACAAGTACAATCATGAGTGGATTATCAATATTGTTTTAATTAGTTTTGATCTTAATCATCTTTTTGAAGTAGAAATTTGAGATTTGCTTTGCTCACTCTCATTTCTCATTTGATGAAGTTTCATTATATCATATATAAATTATCACGATTAGAAGATCAATATGCACGATTCTTAAGTTATTATGTCACATTTAACTAGTATTTAGTCCTAACAATTCATGCGAGTGGGTTATATGACTCAAATTTATAGTTCTTATTTTTTAAATAACTAATACTTTCCACATAATGTACTCTCATAAATACGCTGTTAGTGTAAGAAATGCAACAATACGATAACAATTATTTAGATTAAAACTAATTTACAACCTAATTATAAACTGATTTTAGGACACTATTAACTTCATTATTATCATTGGTTGATAATTTTGTCCGCTTATTTTTATTGGAAATTCTACATCAACGAGTGTAAACATTTCATATATTATATAAGAAACATTTAATATATTATATAAGTTACGAATCTTATTTTATATATAATTTGATTTTATAAGATTTAGTTAAACTTAAATCAATTTCTTAATATATATATATATATATATATATATATATTTAATTAGTTATTAATTATTAGTTATTTGATTAATGTAAAAAATGTAATTTTAGTGAACATTTAAAATAAAATTTCAAAATGTATTCTTTTTAAATATTTATAGAACAATATTATCGTCAGTTTGGTTTTGCTATAATCTTTTATGCGTTCATTTTTTATTTTTTTATTTCACATAATTAAATTTGTAGTTTCTTTTTTAACATGTTTGTGTGAATAGTTTAGGAACTAAAAAAATAAAATATATAGTATTGTTTTAATTTTCTCAAATTGTTAAATTCTTTTTCTTTAAAAGATTTTACTATATAGTATATGATTTATTTAGTTCACCAAACATTAATAATACATTTAAGATGAAGGCACATTTTACAACAACCCAGTCAGAATATTAAAGAAGGAAGTAATTTTAAACACATGATAGGTTTTGATTAAAAGGAAAATATTTATAATTCTTGATAGAGAAGTAATCATATTTAAGACATTAACTTCATGGCAAGATGTGGCAAGATGTTAAATATGGGGATCTCTTGTTGTAGACAGTAATCATTTAATAGTGATTTTGTCAGTTTATATCATTGACTAAGTTCTTTAATTACAAGGAATAAGTTCCAGATTCTGCATTCCTTAAAAACCTGTTTGTTTGTTGTGCTAACTAATATAGGTAGAAGCAAATAAAAAGAACATTCATAATTATTGCATTCCCGTGTGCTCCAATTTGATTCACGCGCTCATTACACTCCAGCCTTTGATATGGGCTGGGCTGGGCCGGGCCCAGTGGGTCGATGGCGTGTCGTTATAACTATCTTTTTTTATCTATTTATTTATTATTAGAGTTATCACTCTACCACGCTACACGGTATCTGCACTCTGCACACGCGCACTCGCAGAGAAAAAGAAAGAGAGAGTTAAATTGTGTGTCGTGTTGTGAGGCATGACATGACAGGGACAGAGACAAGAGACACATTGCTTACTGTTTATAATTTCGTTAACTGTCATCATTCTGATACAGAAGAGAAGAGAAGAGAAGAGAGAATTTTCAGTTGTTTGAATTAGGAAGAAAGAAAAGGGGAATGAATTTGGGGAGTTAGTAGGAATAGTGATGGCGAAGAGGGAGCGAGTCAGAGGAGTGTCGGCGTCGGAATTGAAGGAGAGGTTGAGGGGATTGGTGAAGGCTATCGTGGACTCCGACGACTACACGGTGGAAGCCGCCGACGAAGCCATCGCCACCCTTTCGGCTCTCAAACATTTTAAGTCTCCAAACTCTTTGGACGACTTTCCCCTTCCTCCCGAATTTCGATGCCCCATTTCAACCCAGTTGATGACGGATCCCGTTATCTTATCCACCGGCCAGGTTAGGCTATTCCCTCTTTTCAATTTCAATTTCATTTTTTTCTGTTAGTGCTTAGTGTTTATAGTTTATTGACAGTGAGTGGTGAATGATTGTGTTTGTGCTTTTTTATGTGTTTTAATTTCTTTGTATTGCTGCTTCAGACTTATGATAGGCCATTCATTCAGAGGTGGTTGAAAGAGGGCCACAGAACGTGTCCACAGACCCAGCAGGTCTTGTCTCACTCAATTTTAACACCTAATTACTTGGTCCGAGACATGATTGTGCAGTGGTGTAGGGACCGTGGAATTGAGCTTCCTAAACCTGTTAATGACATTGATGAAGTGGTAACTAATGCGGATAGGAACCATTTGAATTCGTTGCTTCGCAAGTTGTCATTGTCTGTTTCTGATCAGAAACAAGCTGCTAAGGAGCTGCGCCTTTTGACAAAGCGAATGCCTTCGATTCGAATTCTTGCTGGGGAGTCTAGTGATGTGATTCCCCAATTGCTGAGTCCATTATCATCGCCCGGCACGGCTTCTGCTGACCCTGATCTCCACGAGGACTTGATCACTACGGTTCTCAATCTCTCTATCCATGATGATAACAAGAAGGGCTTTGCAGAGGATCCTGCAGTGATTTCTCTGCTTATTGATGCCTTGAAAAGTGGAACAATTCAAACGAGGAGCAATGCTGCTGCTGCTATTTTCACATTGTCCGCGCTTGATTCCAACAAACACATCATTGGAAAATCCGGGGCTATCAAGCATTTGCTTGAGCTTTTGGATGAGGGACAGCCATTGGCCATGAAAGATGCTGCTTCAGCCATATTTAACCTTTGTCTTGTACACGAGAATAAAGGGAGGACAGTGCGAGATGGGGCCGTTCGGGTTATTCTGAAGAAGATGATGGACCACATTCTGGTTGATGAGTTGTTGGCTATACTGGCACTCCTATCCAGTCATCCCAGGGCTATTGAAGAAATGGGTGATCTAGGTGCTGTTCCTTTGCTATTGAGGATTATTAGGGAGAGCACATCGGAGAGGAGCAAGGAAAATTGTGTTGCAATTCTGTATACAATCTGTTTTAGTGATAGAACAAAGTTGAAGGAAATTAGAGAAGAAGAAAAAGCAAATGGTACACTGTTAAATCTTGCACAATGTGGAACTTCAAGGGCAAAAAGGAAGGCTAACGGTATTCTTGAAAGGCTTAATAGATCCCCCTACTTAACACACACTGCTTAGTGAAATTAAACCTCGGGGATTAGGAACCACTCTGTAAATAGTTTTTCTTGTGTTCTTCTGTACAAGCACAAACCATCTCGGGTAGCTGTAAAAATGGGAAAGAGAAGTTCACATATTATGTACAGAATCTTCACTTACAATCAGGGTGAATGAGCAAAGAGTTTGTTACTTATTCCTTTATTTCTTTTCTGTTTGATTCTTTATCCCTTTTGAGAAAGCCCTTTTCTTTTCTTTGCTAAAGTTGCTATATTCTTCTATTTTCTCATTGCCGGACTGACTGCCCGTGATTGCTGTTTTTGCTGTCTAAATTTGTAAGTATTCTTCACTTGTTTGTCGCGTAGCCAACCAACTTTGAGTGCTGACAAAGTGTCTGTTTGTATTTTGTTAGTGGCTCAGTTGTTGTATTTGTGTGTGGTTTTCGTTGCTGGTAACTTGTATCTTACAGCTGAGAATTTTTAGTGTGAGGGAGTGGGGTAGGGTAGGGCCTCCTTTTGTTTTCTTTCCCTCGCCAACCACTGAAGAGTGTCGGCACCGTTTTTGTTGCTCTATCTTTACCCATTACACTTTTACACACCAATTTTGCCCATGCCGCATAGATTTATGAATTGATTATATATATATGACTATCGGTCACGTACGTTCACCTCTAAATTGACATGACTGGTATTTTGACTTGTGCGTTTCTTTTTATTCAAATTTATTTTTCAAATTCAGTTCCATGGTGTCACCGACAGTCTAGAATATTTAAAGTTACTTGGGTCATGCATGCCTAACTATTCAGAATCTTAATCATGTCCTGCCTGCGGGTGCTGACTAACTTGTTATTCCACCGAATATGTTTAGTTAACTTGTTCCAACCGTCTATCCAAAGGTAGGAAAAGAAACAGTGGATTGGTTTGGTCACATAAATCAAGAGTGTTAGGAAAATAAGGACGATTTCAGGCTTAGTACTGCTGAAATCATGCCTTTCTATATGATAAGGTTCTTTGTGCCTAGAGCTTTTATTTCATTCACTAGTCGCAATGATAATGATTACTTCAATAAAATAATATTGCCATTATTGTCGCTTATTATACTAGGTTTGCTGCAAAAGGTTGGTGAGTAGCCTACTCGCAGAATTCAATTATTAAGTCTAAAAGGATGACTGGTTTGTGGTTCAATTAGAATGATTTTAAACTTTTTTTAGAGCAGTTTTTGGAGGAGCTACTTGTAAGGAACTGTTGCATATAAAGTACCTCCCAGGAGCTCATGTGGACAGATAAGTATAGGCATCAGCTATTTGTGCTATAAATTCTTTTATATTAATTTCTTTAAAATATGTCTTTAAATAATACATAAAAGTTAATTCATTTTAATTTATGAAATAAATCATTTCATTTTTCTTATTTTCTTTTCTTTACATTATTAATGGAAAATTTATGGATGAGGTTGAATCCCTCCTGACACTTATGCTTGTGGGGGTAATTCTTCTCTTGGACATTCCTTAACATCCAGAGAATAGTTAAATGGCAGTAAATGAATAAAAGTGGTTGTGGTTGGTAAATTTAGATAGGTATATGTTCATTGTTTCGGCATGGAGCATGTGATTAGGGTCCCCGATACTATTAGGAGGGTTTTTCTGCTGTATCTCTTCTCTCTCCCAAAGAAGTAGCATATATGCAGTCCATGTTTAAGCAACTCTCATGAGTTATTTACATATAGGTATTGAAAGGTCGTTCCCGAATTGTGGATACACCAAATTTGAAAAAGATTTCATATTTGTGGATAATAATAGTGTAAAGTTGAATTGGAAAGAAGACAAATGCAGATGGAGAGAAGAATTTGGAAGGTCCCTTTCGTGGGCTCTATAAAACGCCACCCTCTCATCCGGAAAAACTGTTATTTCTTTTTAGGCAGTCACGGGCTCCACACAACTTGTTCCAAAGTAAACTGTGAACTGAACGCCATTATTTAATGGCTGAATATGGTAATTGTGGAATCTCAGGCAATGTAACGCTGTGTCACTTATTTAGCTACTGTCTATAAGATAATGATCACGTCCACAGCCACAACCATATCCAGATGTGCGAATTCCTGTCAAAATCACTTCCCTAGGAATCTCATTTAGAGAGTGCTACAAATTGAACTTTCTTATGATTTCTTGAGTTGAAGATTGTTGATTTTTTACAAGCACCTGAAACATAACCTATTAGTTTGTGAACTATGAATTTGTGAACTATGAAGTGAAACTGTCTTAAGTATACCATTTTTCTGAGTCATCTTTTTTAGTTTCTTTGAAGTGGTCCTTAATGTACAGAGTGGACACTTAGTTTTGATATTGACTACCAAATAGCGGAGGATGGTACAATCATCAATCACCTATCAACATGCAACACACAAAATGGTCCACAAACATCATTCATTACCTTTTGAATAACTTTTTGTCAACATTTAAAATTAATCTACATCTTGCAAGAGAGATGGTGATATAATATGACCAAAACAATATGTAGAAGAATAGTGTTATCATAAATGTATACTATTGGATGTGTAGATATAAAGTTTGATATACTGATTCATGAATGTCTCTAAAATACCACTTAATAAATTAATAAAAAAAATATTACAGTAAAGAAAAATTTTAATTTTGGTATTCATGTCATTCTTACTGAGAACTTTTTTCTTTAAAACTTGTACAATAGTAAACATAGTATAAGGATTTCAATTATCCACACATTCATCCATTCTGATCTTCATCTGAATAGTTTACTTTCCAACTTCTAATATAAAGGGATTTTGTAACTATTTAAGGAAATTATGACCTCAGTAAAATAAAAAATAAGAAACACATCAGAAAACGTGTGAAAAGAAAATCATCAAATATATAAATAGAAAAAAAAACTATTATATCCGTAGTAAAAGGCAAATTATTCCTACACCATATCAATTTTAATTTGCAGTAAAACGAAAATGTCACGAAAATGATCTTAAATAAAATGAGGGTATGGATAAAAAATATTTTGGAATTTCTTTCCAGAATATATTTGTGAATAAATTTCTGAATTTCATAAATTCTTTTTCAAAATATATTTTCAGATTTTGTGTTCCAAATTTCTTTTCTGAAATATATATTTTTTATTTTGGATTTACTTTTTCAGAATGAAATTTTAATTTTTGAATTCCAAATTTTTAAATCCAAAATAGAGGATAATTTTAGAAAATTTAAAATATGATAGGTGCAGATTAAAATTTGTATGGTGCAAAAAGAATTAGCCGTACTAAAACACTTCGGACCCAATTCAGCCCTATAAGCCCAGATTGCAAGCCCAATTTAATGTAGTTACAGTTGTCTAGAGAAAAAATAATAAGGTTGTCATATTTGGTATAAATTTTGAAAATTATTCTCAGTACTGTATATTTCCAAGAATATAAAATACGTGTATTTGTTTTACTAACTAAAATGTAATATTTTACGGAAACGGGTGTTATTTTCTTCAATAACTACAAAATCTTATTTCATTCTTCTATCTTTTTTCTTCTTTCACTTTTATTTTTTAATTGTTTAATTCTTTTATCATTAATAAATATCAGTAAAATATATTCACGAAATAATACTTTTATACATATCATTCATGAAGTAATACTCTATAAATTGATATTCTGTTTTAGATTATTTAACTATCACAGTAACTAAATATATTTTTAATAATTCTTAGAGTTAAAAACGTGAGAAAAAAATCCTAGATTAGCACATACATATTCTATCGGACTTTCATTATTATTAGACAAGAGATTTCTGGTTTTAACTCGTTCTTCTGTCAAGTATTTGTAAATAATGGAAACTTTCAAACACTCAGATCCATGCAAAATTTTTTATTGTTAAATTCAAAAGTTAATTGAGTTTTCAGTTAGGAGCACATAAAGGGTTTAATATTTGATTAAAACACTATGGTGCTGCTATTATCTTGCTCAAAATCAAATTTCAGTTCCAATTTTTAATATCATAAATGTGATATTTTTAATTGAGATTTTATTCAAAAGAATTTCTCTCTTTTAAGTATTCAAAAAAAAAATATATTATCAATTGAGTTTTTAATGTTAAATTTTTTCATTAACTAAGTGACATTATTATTATTATGCACCATCATCTTATTTACTTCTCTCTAAGTTTTATTGAATATGATGTTTTAATAAAATTTTAGTTAATACAAGAGGACAATAAACTTTTATTACTTTCATTGAAAACATGTGTTGGATAAAAAGACTTGCCACCTACATTAAAAGTAGTGATAGCGATAGTTTCCCTTAGTTTATGTAGGTAACATAAAATTCATCAAAGAGCATGACAATCTCATTATCCAATATATTTTCAATTAAAACAATAAAAATCACTTGTCATTTTACATTAGGAACATTATTGTTTTATATTAAACTTATAACCTCGCATTTCTTAACACGTGAAGACCAAATATAACAACAATGTCACCCAGTTAATAAAAAAAAATGATAAAAATTAAATTGAAAAGTATAAAAATTTTAAGTACTCGATAAACAAATTTTTTTACATAAACTTAACTAGAGATACTTAAATTGATAAGAGACTTAAAACTTAATTAAGCATAGATTCAAATAGATATTCATGGATTTGAACTTAATTATGTACATTGTGAAGTTAAAAATACATTAATAACCACAATCACTTAAAAAACACAACACATGCATGTTATGATATAAATATTTAAACATTAATAGGGTTGAATTAATTGAAGTTAAGAATATTCTTTGGTTCAGAGTATTAATTCACTTAGGTTTAGAAAATTTATCAAGATGCAAAAATAAGAGATTATAACATAATCTACTAAAAAGGTTGAAGTCATTTTAATTGATGGAACTATCTCTTCTCCTATACACTCCTCTCTTTTGTTTTATTTCCTTCTTTAGATATCATCCAAATCCAAGCTTTCACCAGTTTTAAACTATTCATTTTTTATCCTTCTATCAACTTATATGTTGGAGATCTACGCTCACTATAGATAAAGACATCTCATAATATATAAATGACATGCACATGAGTCATTTTTGTAAGATTAAGTTAGGTGATTGAAGGGTTTTGGAAGGTTAGGACGGGGTTCATGTCACAATTGTGAACGTTTATTGCTCTAGTTCGGAGAAGAAATTGGTTTGGGAGGAGATTGGTGCTTACAGGTCGACTCAGTTATTGAACGCATTTGGTCCTCTATTCTGTTGTTTTTTATGTCCTTATTCAAAATGTTTGTTGTGGTGGCAAAAGAGTTAGTGAGTATTCAAAAAAAATTTCTCATGGAAGTGAGAGTTTGACGAAAGAAAGGTCAATGTGAGTTATATGAGACATTGATGGTCTTGATATCATTGAATTGATGATCTTTAACTCGACGTTAGCTAAAAGAAAAATATCTAAAAATATGAAAGATATAAATATTCAAATTCAACAAATATTTTTTTTTTTTAAATATAACTATTATTCTAAATATAGAACTGAAATTATAACTATATTTGTCCTCTGGAAAACAATTTTCCCAACTCTTGAGTTGCTAAACAAAAACAACTTTTCCTTTTTCATTTATTTAAATCCTGCCTGAATGCTACACGGAATATTTTTTCAAGTTAAATTGTAAAAAGGCTTGTTTTAAAGTTATTGACTTATTTATATTTTTTAAAAGATACGTGACAATGCAATGAAATATAAGAAATAATAAATGAATACTTATAAAACGCACATGAATAGCAGAATTGAGTATGCTCTTTTACATCAAATTGAACCAACCAAAAGAAAGAGAAAACTCCAAGTAATCAATAACATTAGTACATTACCCTAAGACATTGCGATTTTGATTAGCTGCTAATAATAGCTCAACTCACTTCTAAAAACTAAAGCCACAAAAACCATAAACCTAATCAAAACACTATCTTCTCTTTAACGAGTACAGAGAAAACACAGACATTAATTATTTTCGGTTTCTTTGATGATAACCAAAATTAATCAATCAATCACCCTAGTTTTCGTTAAGCCATCATGCGAAGCCATCCCGAGAGCTCAAGAAATGAACCGTTGAATCTTTCGGAGGCTAAAATTTGTTTGAAATTAGTTGTTATTGAATTTTTTGCGAAGAAGAGTAGCACGCAAATCGGCAACGTCAACCTCGTTGGTGTTCTCTGGTTTGTAGTAACCAGTGACGGGATCCGGCACCCATGAAACCTCGTAAGTGGAGACCCTTTTCTCTTCCCCTGACTTCCCTGCAATGGAGCTCACTCCTCCCCTTGTCGCGCTTTGTATCGCCGCAGAGTAGCCGCGTCTGTTTAACATAAACCATATATTATAATCATGTAATTATTTCAGTAATTAACAATTTAATAACCGTAAAAATGAATTTAAAAGAAGAAAAAAGTTAGGTACCTGGTGAGAGCGTTGGAGAATCCTTGTAGGAGAAGAGCAGAGAAATTGTTGACGTTAGCGAAAGAGCGAGCCATTGGTGAATTACAAGTAAGGAAAGCTTGTTGTTAGTGCGCAAAGACAAGCTCTCCAAACTGTAAGATTTTGATTGAGTTTGTGAGAGATGAGTGGTCTTTCATTATATAAAGGAGATGGTGAGGGAAATTATAGACGCGTCAAAATATGAATAATTGAAGTGGAATGTGGAAGGTTCTGAAATTTAGGTAACCTTCGATGAAAAGGTGGTGAGATAAGGACACAGGAAGGAAGGAGGTGATTGGAAAAGTGTCGTTTGGTGGTGTGAGCTGAATCTGGTCACACTAATTACAAACGTGTCGTTTGCACAATCACTCACTGTGCCTAGTCAATGCACGTCTCTTGAATCATTGCCCAAATTTAGGGGAACCTTCCTAACCCTCACTCTCTTCAATTGCTTTTTCGTTAACCAATCACTTCATGTTCAACTTGAATACCACTTTGCCCAATCAATCATCATTCTCTGTAATCCTTCCACCATTCCACTCATTTTCCCATCTTCTTTCACCCACTAAGTTCTTCCCTCAAAACATTTGTAGTATTATTAGATTCATGGTAATCTCCTATCTTTACATCAACACTCACCTCAGATGAAAGCTATTTTATAAGAATAAAGGGCTTTTTTCATTAATAATCTCGTTATCTCCAAAGATTTATAGAATTATTTGGTTTTGGTAAAAAACATAAAGAGTCAGATTGCACAATTAGAAGGTGATTAGTAAGGTTTTATCAACAAACCAAAATAGAAGGCCAAATGGTATCACTCATCAATGTTATATACATGAGAGAGTGAATGATATTTATAGTTGATTTTTTTTTCTTCCTTCAATCTTTGTGAACAATTGAAAGTGAATGTTGTCTAATTTAATAATCTGTACTGAGATGACCGACCGGTCCCGTGACCCGGTCAACCCATGTGTCAAGACCATACTTTAAGGTACGAGGTCGACCATGTGTCACACGTGGTCGACCGACACAAGGTGCTCAAGTCAAAGGTTGACCCAATTAACGAAGGTTAACCTATGGTTAGGAAACGACCTAATCCAACCCTAATCGCTAAGTAACCCCCTAATCCGGCCCAACAGCGAGGACCCATCAAGGTAATATAAATATCACGCATTCCAAGGAACAAGGTACGTCATTATCTACAGTATTCCAGCCAGCCGAATACGATACCCCACTGACTTGAGTGTTGGAGTGCCATCTGCAGGTACCCCACCCGCCTGAAGAGTCATCCAGCGAGAAGAACCGAAGGAGGAAGTAAGATACGACCGACCGAGTGACACCCGAAGACAATAGTTCTCCCAGTCCCCAACCTAGTTCGAGAACAATTGGCGCCCACCGTGGGCCCGAGGAGAGCCAGCAACAACCACAGCAGTAGATGGTATCAACCCGCAGCATGGCAAGCATGACCGAAGCAGACCAAACAGCAATGATGATGGCCCTTCAGAAGGAGCTAGCAGAGATGAAGA
>Ga0123342_1007580_pt1 | contig 14235 bp, 8 predicted proteins | sample Turbeawhitnodule_FD_89960 | JGI IMG/M metagenome (GOLD analysis project Ga0123342, IMG submission 89960) | Root nodule microbial communities of legume samples collected from Mexico - Turtle bean Mexico white nodule | ecosystem: Host-associated > Plants > Roots > Nodule | place: Mexico: Nepantla...
TTAGGTGGGACTTGAAATTAAGCCAAGGTGGAGATTTGTTGATTTTGGCTTAATCCCAAGTCCCACATCGGTGAGTTCATTGTTTGGGAAGGAGGTTTGAGGGTTATAAATTAAACTCTCCTCATTCACTGTTAAATATCCCAATTTGTAATATCTTCTCCCATAATAATAAAAGCGGGTTGTTTCAGCGAGGCTCGGAGATTAGGCTAAATTGGCCGAACTCTGTTAACAATTTTCTGGTGTGTTTTTTTTTTTCTTTTTCTCTTTTATTATTCCGCTCTGTTTATTCAATATTATTTGTCGGGTAGGTCTGTTAGTGTTCTGTTTTAGTGGAGAAATTATCCATTTTTCCCAACAGTTTTGTCCTTATAGCCTGATTGATTCTGAAGTGCAAAATTTATGAGTCTGAACAAGCAAAATCTCTATATCTAAACCTTTTTCTGGATCTCACATGATCTTTTTTTTACTTTATTTCTCAAGTATTCTCACTGTTTCTCAGTGACTCTTAATGCCTCTCAATTTCTCTAGACCTCTCGATGCTTTGAACATTGTCTCAAGGTCCCTATTTATAGATTTTTTTTAATGAGATTCAAAGGATTCAATTTTTCGCTCAACGCATGCCAACCCACTCAGTGAATTATCTTTTTCTTCATCCTTAAGTAATTTTTGGACTTCTTGAAATTCCAGAGTCAAGGATTCCTCAAGTTTCTTTGCATATTTTTCACTAGATTTTACACATATTCTACACAAATTACATGTCTATTGAACTATAAAAATTACTACAAATTAGCACACTTATCGATATAAAAATTAATTAGTTTGCGGTGTTCAATCTTCTAACATCTCATTCTTGAATTGTTTCCTTAAGAAGTAAATCCTTATTTCTATATGTTTGCTCCTTCTATAAGATGATGAATGTCTTTTTAGAAAAAGGTAGATTTATTATCTACCAACAAGTTTAATTTACAAAAAAAATTACCTGTAATTCTTTCAACAAATCACCTAAGCAAACTACTTAACATGACATTTCAAAGGTTTTAATATGTCTCATAAGATGATAACATTACAACATATTACCTTGTAAAGGACCAATTGATTTGAGCTCCTCCATAGAATAAGATATACCTAACAAAGCTTTTTCTATCACTTTTTCCTCTACAACTATCTCAATCAGAATGTCCAATATTTTTTTTTCTACATCAATTTTACTCTTTGGAACAACATTCCAAAATCAATTATCCCTTGCACATACTCAATATCCTCTGCATCAAACAAGTGAGACTAGCTTGGTTCTAGCATGAATCTACTTATTGGTCCAACACTTTTTTTATAGTGTATAGGATCAACCATATTTCATATGTTTTATACACCCATAACTACAAACCCCATGGTTGAAGCACATAAACCTCTTCTTCCAATGAACCACCGAAGAATGCAAACTTTACATCAAGTTGATGCACTCATCAATTAGCATTAGTTACAATAACTACAACCAAACTGAGAGTTTCAATCAACTTCATCATAATCAATTCGACTTTTTGAAAAAAAATCCTTTAGTACAAGTTGAGCCTTATGCTTCACCACTTCTCCTTTTGGGGGTTAACTTGCATTTTATAGACCCATTTGAGTGCTATATGTTTCTTATTTCAAAGAGAATTCACTAATTCACAGGTTTGATTCTTCTTTATAGTATTGATCTCCTCTTCCTTATTAGTTGTTACCCACTCCTCCTTTATCACTGCTTGTCAAACTCAATAGGTTCAACTTTGACTATTGAGTCTTAATGATGTTCTCATCACATTAGAATCATTGTTGACAGTGGATGCAACTAATAGTTCTTATTCTAATAGTATTTTTGGTTGAGCTTTATTAAAGATTGAATTCTAATTCCAACTTCCATTTTCATTACAGATAACATCTCTGCTAATAGAAACTTGACCACTTCCTGGTTCATATAGGTTGTAACCTGTAGTTTTGTGATAGCTAATATGGTTTATATCTTTTAAGTTTGAACAACCCAATATAAAAAACTTTCAATCGTCCATTAGTTTACATTTAGGAACTTTAATGTCATTATTTAAGTTTTAAAAATAATTTTATAAAAAATAAAATTGTTCAGCCTCTTATTTCTTTTGTTACAAATATTGATTACGTAAGTCTGGTCTAACTCATCAATGGCTATATATATTTGAAGTTTAGTTGAAATAATTTGTGTTATGATGATATCAATTGTACAGTCAAATCCAAAACCAAGTTAAATGTAAAGCGTAGTCTAGACTCAAGAAATCGTTCAACAATGAGGATTGTAAATTGAGGTTTTTTGGTTTTCAAACTATTTTATTAGAGGTAATGAGGTAATTATATTCTGTACAAATAAAAGTACTTAAAGAAACCCATGTGAACAAGTAAAATCTATTGATCCATCGTGAACCATATATATGTATAGCTAGCTTAGTGTTATTATTTGTGATTCAGTGATTATATACAATTATTTTGATGCATTTTTAGCTTTCGGTTCATTGTTCTTAAGCTAGAATTACATTTTATTTATATAATAAGTTCCATCCATTTGAAAGCAGAAATATTGGGAGAAATTACTTGAAGGGTTCTCTACTTCCAGCCATTGGAAATCTAACTCGTATGCAATACTTGTAAGGCACATTGAAGAAGTTCAGTTCATTAATTTATTTGCATTTAATCTTTAGACACATGACTTCTAACATTTAGTTTTATTCTTTGTTAGGACCCTTGGCATCAATATTTTATCAGGGGAGCTCCCAAAAGAATTGGGAAATCTTTCACAGTTAAAAGTGTTGTATGTCATATTTACTTTAACTCTTTTTATTTCATTAGTTATCAAAGTATAAATATCACTATAAGAAAATTAGGAATCAAATTTAGAAATCAAAATAATTAGTTCTTATATTAATTAAATTAGATATTAATTCAAAAATTTAAAAATTATTGATATCTAAATTAATTTCTATTATTGATAAATAATTTTTAAATTGGTATCTAATTAACTATCAAAGTTATAACTATCAATTATTTATATTATAAAGCTGGTATCTAAAACCTTGGTAGCTAATTAGATACTATTTTAGAAATTATTTAACAATAATATTTAATTTAGATACTAATAATATTTTTTTAGTCTCTAAAATGATATCTAATTTAATCAATATAATAACTAATTATTTTTTATCTCTAAAATTGGTTTTTATATAATGATTTTTAGTAGTATATTTTTTCTAAACCATGTAGTCAATAATCCAATTGTTAGTAAAATATTTGGTATTTTTTTGTCTTTAAAGTACATTGATTTTGATATATTACTTTTTTTTAATGTATTTAAAAATATTAAAATTAATATTTTAAAGACACGGTGGTAAAAGATGAACATACACTAAAAAAAATTATTAAATAAAAATTAATTTTAGAAAAAAAATTAATTAAATACTATATTAAATAAGTTAACTAAAAATTTATTGATATCTAAATTAGTTTCTATTATTAATAGAAGAAATTATAAGCTAATTTTTAGATTAGTATCTAACATTAACATTAACTATCAAAATTTTAATTATTTTACATTTTAAATTAGTCATTATAAAAATTAATTTAGAATATAAAATAATTAATAATTAAAATATTGATAGCTAGTGTTTGATATTAATTTGAAAACTAGTTTATAATTTTTTATAAATAATATAAATTACATTAGTTAAAAAGAATAGTTTACAAAATAATATAATAATTAATTATTTTTTATTTAATGATTTTTTAGTGATAAAAAAATCATCATTGAATCCAAATTTTAATATAACCAAGATAAATAGTATCACTTGTTTTTCTATTCTTTGGTGTTAAGATTTTAATTAATCCTGTAAAGGAGAGATGGATCCAAAATGCCTCTAGAATTGTGAGGAAATATTAGAGATGTAAATAAGTTGCTTTCGTTCTAATAACTTAATTATATTTCTGTTATTAACTTGAGTTATGTTGAATTAAGTTAAAATTCATTTAGTATATTAAATTAGAATTGAGTTAAGTAATAAATTTATAAGTTTCAAACTATATAAACCCAAGTTATGAGATGGTGTCATGAGAAATTTCTGTAGATGGCACTGTTATTTATTTGTTATATTTGTAGGGCTTGTGGGATAAACAAGTTTTCAGGATCTTTTCCATCAGAAATTGGGAAACTGACAAAGTTAGAAAAACTGTGAGTATATATAGTAAACACTTTTATTATACTTCTAAATCCATAAATTCACATACATAAACATTGTTTTCTTGTATGCCAAAATATTGTTTATCTGACATATCTGACATAAATTTTTCTTGTGTTAGAATTATTGAAGCAAAAAGTGGTTCTCTATTATTGTCTATAAGCTGATACTGTTGAACAATGCTTTGGTCTTTTAATTCGGAATTAGTTGTTAAAAAGTTATATACAATACCTCATTATTGTCATTACAAGAGAATAAAAAGAATGTTTCTTTGTAGGTACTTTGATAGTTCAGGAATCAGTGGTCCAATTCCTTCCACATTTGCAAATCTTATAAATTTGGAGACAGTGTATATTATTCATATTCTTATGTACATTATAATAATTGGTTTAAAGAAGTAACTTCTACCATAACAAAGGTTTTTCTATGCATTTCAGATGGGCTTCAGACTTGGAATTCGGAGGCCAAATACCAGACTTCATAGGGAATTGGTCTAAGCTTCGAGTATTGTGAGATAACATTACAACTCAACTCTCTCTTTTAGATTATTTGGCTGTTAAAAGTTTCACCTATTAGTCATATATGTTATAACCTCTTTTATACTTAAACATAAGCATGTAATTCAGAGTTTATAAATACCCATCTCTTTCTCTTATAATATACCCATAATATTATCTTTCTCTCTCTCTTTCTATATGATACAGAACACCATGACTTCATCATCATCTCTCTCTGTAAATTTTTCTTCCAAAACAGAGACTCTTATGCCTACATTTTTCACACTCCTATTCCGTTAAAGCTTGATGTTGATAATTTCTGATGAGAAAAAACGCACACAGAAGCAACACACATAATCATGAATCAATTGCAGAAAATAAACAAGATAGGATTTAACGTGGTTCGGTTGCCAACTGCAACCTACATCCATACGGGCAACTATTAGGTTTTATTTCTTTCTTGTTGCATACAAAATTACAAGTACAATGATCTCTTTAAATAAATATTATAAAGGGGACACACTGATTAAGTCCACTCACTAAAACATGGTGTCTAGTCAGCCCAACCCAATTGGTCTTGGCTTCACACTCAACAATCTCCCACTTGAAGCCACGAAACAATGTTCACATGCACTTCATTGTGTACATGTACTTCTGTAATATGTCAATGGAACTCAATGTTCCACCTCTAGTTGACTGAATCTGCCACTGACCCCTCCTTTGTTCCTACCGGTTCCCACTTACACGAACTGCCAGATCCTGGAATAGCCTGAGAACAAACATACTCCATACTCAACAAGAAATTCTCTAGAGATGTTTCAACAGTTGGAATACTGGTTCTCTTAACCCATTGTCGTCTAGGAACCTCAGCTGAAGCACGACCCGTGCTCCCACTGCCATAAGTACCTCTGACTGGTCTACCTGAACCTTTCCATGCTCGTTCATCCTAAATCTGACCTGTGGCTCTAGGTTTCTCTCTTGTAAAGACAACCATCTTCTGCCCACGAGATTCTGTGAACCAGACTTTGTTTATCTTCCGAATTGGGACGATCACTCCCTTAGACAATAATCTGACAATATATAGTGAACCTCTTTTTCTTTCGCGTGCCATGACAAGATTTCCCTTGACAACCTTCCACTGCCGAACTTCACATCATGTCCCTGTTCGTCCAACTACCTAACAGAAATCAAAATTTTCGTTAAGCTAGGAACAACTCTGACATCCTTCAAAGTCCAGAAACCGACTGGCATCTTCAACATTATGTCACGTATGCCCGTAACATCAAGAGTTCTATTGTGTTCTAGTCTTACCTTTCCAAAGTCTCCAATAACTAGATTCTGCAATGCTTCACTGTTGTGGGTAGCATGAAATGAAACACCAGAATCCATGACCCATGAATCCACACTGTTATCCGCGCAACAAACTAAGAGGTCCTCGTCCGCGAAATCTTCTGCAATGTTGACTTGTTTATCATTTGGGCATTGATTCTTGAAATGCCCAACCTCCTTGCAGTTTCAACATGTTACGCTTGAGCAATCCCGATTCTTTGACTGACTCCTTCTTTTGTTCTTGCTCCCACTATCTCTGATATTTTTCTTACCTCTAATAACATATAGCGATTCAGTAGATAATTACCCAGAACTCCTTCTTCGGGTGTCCTCTCCAAGAATGAGATCATGAATCTTCTTAAAAGTGAATCTATCGGGTCCCGCTGAACTGGTAACTGATGTAATTGTTTCGGACCAACTGTCAGGCAAAGACGATAGCAGTAGTCAATCTTGAACTTCATCATCGAACTTAATGCCCTCTGACGTAAGTCTGACTAAGATCGAATGCTTCCATGATACCTTTCGTTGTCTTCTCCTTCAGAATGTTGAACGCAACATTCTTGGTAAAAAAGAGTCAGATAACAGACATAACTTTTCGATCCAAACTTGTCCACTTTGCATTAGACATCTTTTCTGACTTGTCACCCAAAACCACGTCTTGTTGATAAAAAAAAAACCCAAACCACGTCCAAATCTTTTTGAACTAGCACATCCTCAATTTGCATTTTCCACCAACTGAAATTTGTACCATCGAATTTTTCAATTCAAAACTTCCCATCTTCTATCATCTAAAACGACTAGTCGAGATACTTGGTACAACTAATTTTAGATCTTGACAATCTTTTTTTTTTTTTTTAAATCAAGAACACAAAAATTGCACCACCCAAAATCACTCACTAACAGACCTGGTCGTAGTCCCCACTGGACTAACGCTCTGCCGCACTGGACCGCAGCTGCCAGGCCGCGCACCGCTGTAGTTCGTGCTTCGCACCGCACTGGCGCACCAGAGCGCAACCATAACGAGCTCATGTAGCCGCCACAAACTGCACCCATTGTCGCACCCTCACCGCACGTGTCGCACCATCACCGTCGTCGTCTTGCACTCCATGATGACTCAGACCAGCACACCTGCATAATGCACACGCAACCCTAGCATAGGGACGCCTTTGTCACCCCTGCGAAACCCTAGCTTTGGGACGTTGCTGCAGCCGCAATTTTCACGTCTCATCGATTAATTTTTGCTGATCGAATCTCTAGTGTGTAAATGAACCAAGCTGTGATGCCACTTGATGGGGAAAAACACATGATTTAACGTGGTTCGGTCACAACTGCAACCTACATCCACACGGACAACTATTAGGTTTTATTTCTTTCTTGTTGCATACAAAATTACAAGTACAATGATCTCTTTAAATAGATATTATAAAGAGAATACAATGATTAAGCCCACTTACTAAAACATGGTGTCTAGTCAACCCAACCCAATTGGTTCTGGCTTCACACTCAATAATTTTTTGATATGACGCCAACAAGTCATTGCATCCTTAAGGAGTATGGATCTCCTACATCTCTTGGACGGGTCTTGCATACCGTCTCGCCTCCTTGCCGCTGATGATGCCTCTCCTACTTGTGTCAATCCCAAATATCTTACATATGAGCATCAAGATCAGTTTGTTATTGCTTGGTTATTGGCTTCCATGACGTCTAATAAAAATGAATAATATATAAGTAGAAAGATCTTATAATTATACTTGTCTTTATAATTGGTATCTTCATCTCATATATGTATTTTTTTCATAATTTATTGATGTTGAATGTCTTTAAGTGTCTACCCTAAAAAAGACTATATTTTACTTATTATTAAGTAGGTGAAAAGCTTTTGGAGAAAAAAAGAATTACATGTGAAACTAAAATTTCTTTTGTGGTTATTTTCATATTCTACTCACTGAAAGCTTTTGTGAATTGGTGTGTCTTGATAGGAGGCTTCAGGGAAATTCTTTTACAGGCTCAATACCTTCATCACTTTCCAAGTTGACTTCTTTGTCAGAGTTGTGAGTATGATCACTAGTTTCTTCTATGATTACTATACTTTTAATTGATGAATGTTAATAAATAATGTGTGATATGAATGTAGGAGAATAAGTGACATGTCCAACGGGAGCTCCTCACTAGAATTTCTAAGGAATATGAAATCTTTAGCTATATTGTAAGTCCCTTGACTTTACTAATGAACACAAGTTTTCCTACAATGCAAACCGAGTTCTTTTACTTGTTATATATCTTCCACAGTGCAATTAAAAAAAATTCTATAACTTTTGCAGAGAACTAAGGAATAACAATATTAACGGTTCAATTCCATCCTTCATTGGAGAGTTTCAAAATTTGACTCAATTGTGAGTATTACTTGTGCTTGTGTTAAACTACATAAGAATTACATTCAAGTTCACAAGAAGGCAACAAATTAGGCAATGTTTCTAGAGTTACACTATAATTTGTCTCTAATTAAATTACTAACTAGTTATATAAGGGATATTGTAAAATAAGTACTACATTATTATCAATATTTTATTTTCAAAATAGAAACTAGTATTTTGTATTATAGTTATAGTTATGCCCTATTCGAAAAAGATTAAAAAAATTATATTATTACAAAGTGAACTTTAAGTCTAATCCAACCAAATAAAACCAGCTTATAGGGTGAGGTTTGCACCCACTTATATACAATGAAATATTCCCATCTCTAGTCGATGTGGAATCTCCAACACACCCTCTTCACGCAGAGAGTGACAACTTGTGCGTGAGACAACATATTATGGGTGGTCCGATAACGACTCGATAGCGGGTGACACAATACACCCAACAAACACTTATTAGGATAGACTTTAAATGGCTCTGATACCATATTATAAAATAGAACAAATATGAACAAAAGAGTAAAAGGAAGGCAAAGGATATGAGAATGAATATCTCTTTTATTGTTTTGAAATCATAACGAATAGTCTGAATATATACAAGGTGTACACACTCATTCTAGGTCTAGCCAAAGAAAAAAATAATCAATCAATAAATACTAGAATCATAACAGAAAAAGACAAAATAAAGGTTATTCACCTCTATAAATAGAAACAACTAAGAATTAGAAAAGACACAATTAATATTAACATTTTTATATAACGTTTGTATCCATATCCTTTAATATATATTTTCATGGCTATTGGTAGGGATTTAAGCTTTAATAACATCTCAGGACACATTCCAGAATCAATTTTCAACTCGAGTTCACTCTCTTACGTGTAAGTTATTGCCATATTGCATTCTGACATGTCATACATTGTATTTTTGATATCCCATCTAACAAGGTTTAAAGGATGTTTTGTTTTTATCCAATTATAGGTTTCTTGGAAATAACATGCTAAGTGGCACTCTGCCAAGGCAAAAAAGTTCATCTCTTCAAAATATGTGAGTAAGATTGAACTATTTGAATCAACGTGAACTCTATTTATTACTCTGCTTATTTAAAATACTAGGACAGAAATCAGCCCTCCAACTATATATGACATGTAGAAATTGTTCATAAGCTTTGAATTTTACTCAAACAACTTCTTGAACACTACGAACCTTACTTATTGATACTGGTTATTGATGAAAATGAGTCAGCTTTTCTGAAAGAAAGGGGTATGTTGGAAAGTGTATTGATGGCCAATGAGGTGATTGAAGAGGTGCGGAGAAGTCGGAGGAGTGGTGTATGTCTGAAGGTGGACTTTGAGAAGGCATACGACTCGATTAGGTGGAGTTTTCTGTTGGATATGTTGCATAGGATGGGGTTTCATAGTAAGTGGATCAAGTGGGTGAAAGGCTGTTTGGAGTCGGCAACTGTGTCTGTTTTGGTTAATGGTAGTCCGGCGGAGGAGTTTAGACCATCCAGGGGTTTGAGGCAAGGCGATCCTTTGGCTCCATTTCTATTCCTTATTGTTGTCGAAGGTTTGGATGGTCTAGTACGCAATGCTTTAAAGGAGAACATGTTGAATGTTGTATGTTACAGTTTGTTGATGACACCCTTTTTATGTGTCAAGACTCCTTTTCCAATATCTTCACAATTAAAGCAATTCTCATGGTTTTTGAGTTGGCTTTAGGCCTCAAGGTTAACTTTCATAAGTTAAAGCTGACAGGTATCAAGGTAGAAAGGAATTCTTTAGAGGTATATGCAAGAACTCTTAACTATGGCGTTATGCATATTCATTTTAAATACCTGGGGTTGCAAGTTGGTGGCAACTCACGGAGGATGCAATTCTGGGAACCAATCATGGACAAAGTTAAAGCTAGACTCAGTGCTTGGAGGGGGAAATGCTTATCCCTAGCAGGTAGAGTATGTTTGATTAGGTCGGTTTTAACTTCCATACCCCTGTTTTATCTATCTTTCTTTATAGCACCGATTTCAGTTTGTCACAAAATCTCTAGCATTTAGAAGAGATTCATGTGGGCATGGAATGATGATCACAAACATATATCTTGGGTTAGATGAGAAAACCTGTGTAAACCAAAGGAGGAAGGGGGTTTGGGGGTCAAGGATATTAGAATGTCCAATTGCACCTTGTTAGCAAAGTGGAAATGGAAGTTGTTGAGTGAGGAAAAGGGGAAATGAAAAGAGATTTTAGTATCCAAGTATTGTTCTGGTGCAGTAAGAAGTCAAGACAATAATAAGTTTCTCTCTTGGTGGTGGAGAGATTTATCCAGGGCATCTGAGGAGGGAGAAGGTGAGGGATGGTTTCAAAAGTCTGTTGCTTGGAAAGACGGTTCTGAAGATAAAGTCAGATTCAGGGAAGACGCCTGGGTGGAGAACAAAAAGCTTAAAACCTTGTTTCCTAGGCTTTTTTTCCGTTTCCTTGGATCAAGGAAAGACGGTGGCTGAGGTAGGTTCTTGGGAGACTTTAGGTTGGAACTGGCGGGTAAGGTGAAGATGGCCTAGATTCAGCTGGGAAAGCGTTATGGAGGGAGATTTGCTTAATCTCATTATAGGGGAGAATTTGTGTAAGGAAACCAAGGGTGCTTTAGTATGGAATGGGGCTCATAATGGTGTTTTTTCTGTGAAATTTGCTTATCTGAATATGTGTATTCAATATAATGGCATCTCAAATGATGTTTTTTCTCTTCTATGGGAAGCTAAAGCGATGCCCAAAACCCTGTTTACTGCATGGAGGATCCTGCTTGGAAGACTTTCAACTTTCGATAATCTCATTCGGAGAGGTTTGATTGTCACCTCTTCTCTTTGTGTGTTATGTAATGCAACAGAAGAATCATCCCAACATCTTTTTATGGAATGTGTCTATACTCAGCGTGTCTGGTCTCTAGGTCTTAGATGGATAGCCATCTTGTCTGTCCAGCATAATATAGTCCACTTTGAGAGCTTCCAATTACCTCACTTCACAGCTAAACAGAACCAGGTTTGGAAGGGAATATGGGTCACTATAGTCTGGTGTATATGGGATCAAAGAAACTTGGATGTTTTTAAGCAAGGGGTAGTCGATGCTGATGAAATCTTCCACTCAGCTCAACTATTAGCGTGGCTAAGGTTGAAACATGGGGCCTCTCCCTTTGGTTATGCCTTCTCGGATTAGATTTTCAATCCTGGCTTCTGCTTGCAAAGTTGCTGATATAGGTTGTTGGTGATCAAGTTTTCTTCGTGTTCTGTTGAAGGAATATATGTTAAATGGGAGCTAGCTGATGGGTGGTCCTATGGAGTTGGAATAAGATCTGGGCTGATGGTTCGGTGCAGGGAAGAGTTGGGCAGGGTGAAACTACCTCCTTTCAAAGGCTTGAATATAAGTAGGATAGAGCAAGTGTAGCAGGAATGTATGAAGCTATGAAGTAGCAGAGGTGGAGATGTCGTGGTATGCAAGTGCTTTGTTTTAAAGTTGCTCTGTACAATAATTGTGGTGGACCACAGGTGCTATCCTGTAGAAGATTAAAGCTCTATATTGCAAAATCCTAGTAAGTTTGGTGGGCTGGATGGAGGATAACGAAGCTCTGCTGGTGTTAGAAAAGCCAAGATGCATAGTTTTAATGCTGTCTTTGAAGAAATATAAACAGCTGCTAGTTTGACAATTTTCTAGTTTTGGCTAAGGGTAATTCTGGTGAGCACGTTCTGTTGGTCCAAGCAAGGGCAAGTGGGATGTTAGGTTTGTGCTCATAACAGTGAATACAAACATAATACGTAAAAAACTTTTTTAAGTTGTTTGTAGGGGTTTTTAAGCTACTATGATGAGAAAGTGTGCTTGGGTTCCTGTTTAGTAGTATGGTGTTGCAAATGTTTTATCTTTGCTACGTCTAGTCTCTTAGGCTTTGTTAGTTGTTTATAGGGGCTTCCCATACAGCTTGATCTGATTCGTTTTTGTTTTCATGCTCTTTAGGCTAGATGTTTGGTGGTTTTGTATAAGTGTTGGAACACCCCTAAAGTGTCTTTTTTTAATCTACTTTATTCTTTGTTGATAAAAAAAAAATGAACCTTACTTTTTGACTTACCAACATTGTCTATATTAGGAAAACTTTTGCAGATATTGCACAAATAGGAAAGTTTTGTATGTTAATCTCTATGAAAAAACAAGTTAACTTAATAAGATATTTAACAAAATTGTGAAAACTTTTCAATTTATTGGAAAACAAATGAACTAGCAAAGATCTAATGACTATCCTTTAGATGTTTAATAAAGATATTGTCACAAAAATGTTTTTGAAGGACTTGTATGAATGATAATCTAAATATATAAAAAAAAAGAACAAACAATTATTTTTGTACATAAGAAAAGCAATCATCATGAGCTTCCAATAGTCATACCTTTCTCCCTTTTGAACTAGAATGGATAGTTTATGGTTTGTTTATTGTTTTTCACACAATTTGTTAGATCATACAATTTGTTAGATCGTGTTTCTAGCCTTGCGAAGAACTAACCACAATGTTAGAAGGAAGTTGAAAAGAAACTAGACTCTTTTAGTAGAGAAATAGATTATACCGTCTAGCACAAAAGCAACACAAATAGTACAAACATATTTTATATCGATTCACCTAAATTTATGGCTACATTAGTTCTCTCTTAAAAAAAAATTCTCAAGAGGTTCCACTAATCAGATTAATGATTGCAAGAGTACACAAATCATTCATGGTTATAAAGAGTACACAAAACCACTTTGGGTTATACCATCTTAACCTCCCCTAACACTACAAGAAAATTATTAAATAGAACTCAATTTTAGAGACAAAAAAATAATTATTTGTTATATTGACTAAATTAGATACTATTTTCTAGAGACTAAAAAAATTATTGGTATCTAAATTAGTTTCTATTTTTGATAAATTTCCTAAATTGGTATCTAATTAGCTACCAAAGTTATAGATACCAACTTTAGAATCTATACTTGTATAGACTGATAGGGTCTAGATAGTACATGTCACCTGATTGAATAATTGTCTCTGATCCCTCGATCACTCCTCCTTCTCGTACTCGCTCCTTGGTGCTCATTTGTTCCTCTTACCCTTTCTCGTATTTACTCTCTGATACTTGGTGAAGAGTTAACCTGCAGAAGGTTCTCTGACGATCAAGTAAGTGCTCTGTATAAGAGTGATTGATATATTGATAAAAGCGTATCTTACTCTTGTGTGACAATGTTAATTTATAATGTTCATAGTGGACTATTTTTCTTATGGACCGTATCTTATACATATCTTTAATAAAATAATATTACCTGGTTTATCTCATGGTTACCAAATTTGTAGGGGTGTTAAGATATAACCTGATTTATCTCATGCTTACCAAATTTGTAGGGTGTTAAGAGATTTATTGGGTGTTAATATATATTATGTTTCACGAATCAAAATTAAGGGTTTGTTCGGTTTTAAACTAACATGTATCCTTTATTTGGATTTATTTATTTTTTTTCAGAGATTTGTCATACAATAATCTATCAAACGACCTTCCCTCTTGGGTAAATGAACCAAATTTACAGTTGTAAGTATTGTGTTTATCTTCTCCTCTTTTACATATTAATTTGTATGTGTGTCAAGCTATTAGTATATATATATATATATATATATATATATATATATATATATATATATATATATATATATATATATTTTTAATTATAATTTTTTTTTTTTGTTATGTGGATATTTTTTTGCTCAA
>Ga0123342_1007581_pt1 | contig 14233 bp, 6 predicted proteins | sample Turbeawhitnodule_FD_89960 | JGI IMG/M metagenome (GOLD analysis project Ga0123342, IMG submission 89960) | Root nodule microbial communities of legume samples collected from Mexico - Turtle bean Mexico white nodule | ecosystem: Host-associated > Plants > Roots > Nodule | place: Mexico: Nepantla...
ATCAAATTATATGCAATTATTGTATGCAATATTGTACGATATTGTACCCAATTATATGCAATTAATTTAATAATGATAGAATCTCATGATTAGTATCCTACTTAATTAGATTGTAATTTGGAGGGAGAAACTCCCTATATATTTCCTATACATGAAATGATATAATCATACACATAAAAGAATAAGAAACATCTCTTTTTCTTACCATTTTTATCATTTTCTTATATTTAACCTATAATAACCTCGTAAAAAAATAACTTTACATCAAATCTAATATAAATTAATAATAACTAAAATATATATATATATATAAACTAACATACTCATGAAGAATAATAACTGCAAATTTATATATAACAATAAAATAAAGAAAAACTTTACTAAAACCTGGTGGTGGTGGACAGTGGAGGTGCAAGAGGGACAATGCAAGACGCGGAGGAGCAAGGCAGAGGAGAACAAAACGCAATCAAGAACGCGCCCCTGCGAAATTGGAGAAGCCCTGGAAGCAACTAAGCAGTGACGAAAGAAAGCAATAAAGCAAATGTGATGAACGAGTGTGAGAGTAATGGAGCAAGGGTAGAAGCAATGGAGGAAGAATGGAAGAGAGTGCGAGGGTGTAGGGGAGAAGAGGGATTTGCTAAAATAAATGTGTAACTAAGGCGCACAGTACCCAGGGTTAACATAAACATGCACATAGATAATGGTTTTACCTAATAATAGTCATCTATTTAAAATAATTGAACATTAGACTATGTTTGGCCATAAAATTGTAGTATATGTCAATCTTATAGACTATGGTTCATGTGAATAACTGTAGTTTGTATGGTTACATGTGATATAAACTATGACTTTATCTTGAATCGTTGTCTATATGATTATGTTAATTTTAAAATGCATCACATTTTATTAGACGACACTCCCGCTTAAACCAGTGTCTATAAACGTTATTAAACGCTCTTTTTGCACTAGTGTTTGAATGATTTTTTTACGGATATAGAAATTAAATATATATTTTTAATAAAAAAAATATATATATATATATATTATACATCTAACAATGGGACAAGAAAAAGTATATTAAATACATTTTTAGTATTACAAGAGTCCATATACTTGGTAAGAATTCAAACAATACACTGGATAGAATTGTATGCGAACATTGGGATTTAGTGTTAAAAACAAATTTGATTGATTAGGGATCAAAATTTGGAAATTTGAGAATCTGATACTAGGTTTGATAAATCAGTAAAGATATTTTGAAACAAAATAATTACCCTAAAAGAAAATTTGAAATGTCTTAATAGGAAGGTTTGAATTAAATGTGTTTGGAAATGTGAACCATGCAAAACAAAATGTTATAAAAAAAATAAGGGATTTAGATAGTTTAGACGGTGAAAATGAATCAGATGAAGAGTAAACGAAAGAAAGGGGAAAAATCGACACTAATTTATTAACTTCCATATTTTTAGTGTTGACCTTTTTTGGGACGTAAAACTGACGTAATTTTTCAAATAGCATCCATTTTTTATTTTTCGTGGACTTTTGGTCAACTCTAACTATCATTTTTTTTAAATGAAGATATAATATTAGGTTGGATAATATAAGTATCCATCATTGTCTATTGAGGACAAGTTTTTAAAAGGAAGATTCACACAAATAGAGATTAAGAAAGCAATATGGAGTTATGATAATACTAAAAGAAATATGGATTTATTTTCATTTTATAAAAAAAATCTAGAAAATAATGAAAGAGGATATTATTCCATGGATGGAAAAGTTTCATACGAATGGAAATTTCAAAAAAATATAGTATTGTGTCATTTATCACACTTATACTTAAGAGGGATAATCTATCAAAGCTAGATGAATGTAAATCTATCTCTTTAGTTGGTAGCTTATATAAGATCTTATCAAAGGTTTTATCAAACAAAATGAAGAAAATGTTATACAAGGTTATAGATTCTAAAGTTCCAAAAATCTATCATCCATTAGACCGAGAGTCTAAGAGTTTTGATGATAACAAAACACTATAAGATGTGTTATATGTATAACCATACTCATTCATGTGTAGTATAAGTCAAATGATACATTAGCTCATATATAAGACACACTAGACGATGGAGCTATGAACTCAAATGACAAACGAAATAAGTGTTAAAAGAACGCTTCAAAAAGCTTCTATCAAATGATATGATCTGGAAGGATGAAAAAGATCTTGCTAGACTTCAACAAAAATTATTGCAGCATCAGTTGAAGTTATCAGACAAACAAAGTGCTTATTAAAAAATAAGCTCAATTGAGAGCACCAAATGATCCAAGTGATAGATGAAGTATTCACCAACAAAATGTGTAAAGTAAATTACTCATGATCAGCAAAACCAACAAAACAAGTGGCACACGAAGTACTCAAACACAAGTGCTAAACAAGTAAAGAAGCAAATCGAAGTTTTTACAAGACAAGTAGAAGAAGTCTACAAAGAACTCAATGTAGTAAGAGTCATATACAACATGTTAGACGAAGTCTAAGCACCATAGATCTTAAAGATAATTGCATTAGATGATGTTTTTAACGTGCCACGCTGCATGCAAGAAAGCATGAGCCTTATGTAGACTAGACGATGATCAAATAAACGTAGCAGACGAAGATCATGTGCTGGATGAACATGTGACAGGAAAATTTTCATACTTAATCATTTCACTTTACATGTGCTATTTAATTATTTTAAACATGTTTTGATTGTGCTAAGTTATACAATCATATTTGATCAAAATGCATTGTTTGAATTAAAACCTTATAATGTTTTCTAATGAGTTTTAACGAATATATCTTGTGACCATTTTATCCAATATACTAAAAACATTATGAGCTTAATTGATATATCTTTTTAAAAGATATTTTTGTGAAAACACAACTATACTTGATTAAAATTTTAAATATGTGCTTAAAAAGAGTTTTTGAAATATACTTTGATAAATATATTCAAGAGAAACTATGAAAGATTTATTTCAAAACTTAAATATATTGATTATGTGTTTTGAATTAATATCTAAGAATGAAATGTATTCATAATTCACTTGATATTATAAGAAATTAAAAATTGTTATTAAATGATATATTTTCTGTGAGAATTGAATATATTAAATCACTAGTGATCACAAAGGTTCCTAATATGTTTCCAGGAATCATCAAGATGTAAAGAAGAATAACAACACGTTTCCTTATTTAGCGTCCAACGAGTAAGATGAAGTTGTTATAGTGCGAGATTCATTGAAGTTATTTATGATATTTGAGCCGCTATACAAGAAAATCATTAAATAAAACTAAATTTAGAGACAAAAAATAATTACTTGTTATATTGACTAAATTAGATAATATTTTAGATACTAAACAAATTATTGGTATCTAAATTAGTTTCTATTATTTATAAATAATTTCTAAATTAGTACCTAATTAGTTATCAACTTTAAAATCTAACTAATTGATAGTTAATTAAATACCAATCTAAAAACTATTTATCAGAAATAGAAACTAATTAAGATACAAATAATTTTGTTGGTTTATAAAATAGTATCTAATTTAGTCAATATAATAACTAATTATTTTTTATATTTAAAATTGGTTTCTATTTAATTATTTTCTAGTTGGGAATTAATGATTTTTTATTTCAAATATTTATGTATATGATCCATCTTTTTAATATTTTTTATTCAAACCATTGATTTACTTATTGCTTTTTATTTTCCAAATTAAATTCAATTAATATCATTAATTTAATTAATCAACCACACCATTACAAAAATAGTAAAATTAAAATAAATGGTATAATTTATTTAAAATTAAAATCCATATGTAAATTTTTAATTTTTCCAAATAACTAGAAAAAATTCCTAAATAAAAAAAAAATAGAGTTTGATTACAAAATTCAAGGAAATCGTGGTTACTAACATAATTTCACAGAAAAAAGTTATGTTTTCTAAAAATTAAAAAAATTATTTAAATAAAAAAATGTGTTTACATGCACGATTTTTTTAAAACCATTAAAAAATTGAAATCTTGCATGTAAGCATGATTTCAATAAAAAAGCAAAATTAAAAAAAAAAAAACTTATATAAAAACAATTTCAGAAGTTTTTCCATTCTCGTGCTTGCAATTTTTTTATAATTTGAAATAGTGGTTTCAACCATAATATATCTAATGTTGTATTTCTTTTAAATTTGTGAACTAAATTGCACTAATTTAGTAAAAAAAGCTCATAAATGTTAAGACAATTTGGTTCTCGTAGTTTTGGGTGGGATGTTGAGGAATCATATGTAGAGGGTCAACCAATGTACTGGGCCTTAGTCAACTACACCGGTCATAGACTGAGGCCCAATATAATTTAAGTGGGACAGTGGCCCAACAAGGAACTAGTGAGGTAGTGAACTACGCGTTCACAACAGAGGCTGTGAGCAATGAGTTTTCTTTTAGATGAAGGAGTTTTAATGTCAATTTTATTTACTTCTAAAATTAATTGATTAAAATAGAAGGATTTTAAACAAATTCTGAGTTTAAATGATTTTAATATATTAAAAAATTCTTTCAATAAATTAAAATTTAAAGAATAGAATTAAGCATAGTTTTAAGTATTTTTAATAAATTAAAATGATTATTTAGTTAAAGAAAAAAAAATTTGTAGTCTATCTACACTACAAAAAAAGTTTAATTTCAAGAGATGTTTTTTTTACTAGAGATTATTATAATCTTGCCTAAAACATTGCATAAGTTTCTAAAGGTTCTTAAACAAACCACGCCTAAATATTGGATTTCCACACCTTATTTTTTTCACTTCCTCTTTGTTTTTTTTGTTTTAGTGGCAAAACACTTCTAGCTTTTTCTACATAATATCTCCTGCTCATGTCCTAGAAAATCATTTTGGAAACACACTTTTTCTTATAAACGATCTTTAACTTTTTCGATCTTTATCTCTAAATAGAGGCTCCTCTTCACTATGCTTTTATTTATTTATTTGATATTGGTTTTTGTTTTGTCCTATTTGATTTTTCAAATTGATTTTCATTTTCCCAAATTCTCGTTTTCAGAAATGTAGTGTGATTGGGGTTTGGTGCTTCGCTCAAGGATGGAAGACCACAAAATAAAACTCCATTAGCATTGAGTTGTTCTCTTTAATCGATCAACCGAGCTTTAGGAAATAGTTACTCAATTTTTTTGCATCATTGTTCTTGTTTTATTCTTCATTTATTATTATATTGTCAACTTAGATGATGACAACGAATTTATATGTATCGTTGAAGAATTTCTTTTTGTCATTTATATGCAAGCTAACCTTTGTAAAGGTAAAAATATTAGTATTAGTAAAAAAACATGGGAGTACAGTAGTTGTGAATGCATGGTGACATGACAGATGATTTTCCTCCTTGTTTTTGTTAATCTCCCATCCATAAAATGTGAATATGAATCTTTAGAACTCTTGTTGGTTTATCACCAAAGGTTTAAGATGTAAAATTAAAGCGTATAATATTGAACAATAATATACATCATAAGGATTTTATAATATATGATTCTCACACTCCATACATTCAATTATAATATACATAGACATTTACCTTGATTTACGAGAATATCTATATGAGCAGTTTCTTTAATCTCCTCTTCTCAATTTATCTCTTGGCAATTATGTTCTTGTTACACTCTTTCTTGATGCCAATAGTGAGACAACATCATTTGTGGAGACAAAACCGTATTTCCTTTTATGTTTCCCAATCTCCATCATATTAGGTTTTCATCAGGTATCATAAGATATATATAACCTCTCAAATTAACTAATAGGCTCTTTTATATTATTAAATCACATTCAAGCCCAAGGCCCAAAATATATTTCACATGAGTCATATTATAATGTTAATTTACATAATTTTCTAACATTCTCCCACTTGACTCGTGTGGAACTTTAATACTTTAGGATTTAAATAATTACATAAATCATAATGTTCATTAAAAGTCCTTACATAATTTGGTTCTATCATCAATCAAAACTAAGGATACAAAAATAATAAAAGTCATGATGGTTACATGTCATTTAATCAACACATTTCCTTCCATGTACTATTATATCATTCTTGCTCCTTAATATGACTTTACAATGAGAAGTTCATAATGAATTCAAACATAATGTCATTTTCATCAACAATAACTTAATTGGTTTTCCACATCATAATTTGCATGCATGCACATAAAGTGGAAAACCTATATTTCATAAACATGTATATCAATGAGCTTAGAGTTTCAAATAACCATTAATAACAACATTTAACATACACTAGTTGTCATAATGTGCATATTCTCATTCAACATGCTTAATGCTTAAGATCTTCTTCCACTTAATGTTTTAGATCTTTCTAATGCTAAATCCAAGTACTTTCAGTCTTTCAATAACATTCAATCAATCTTGCATTGTTGGTTCACTATAAAACATATGATTTATCGACGAATAAAAATACATGGTTCCAAATTCATCAGTAAAATGTAATTAGATATTTGTCAAATATTAACAGTGGAAGATTTGATCAATAATGCACTTATTCGTTGGTAATTTTAGCGCCAACTAGAGAGGCACACCAACTTTGGGTTTATTGTTCTTCAGGCGAGTTTATCTATTGTCAAAATTTGTTGGTAATGTCCATGGATGTTTATCTTTCGGTAAAATTCATCATCAATAATTCCAGTGCCAAATACGGGAGACACAAGCTTTTGTTTTTTTTTTTTCTTCGGGTGTGTTTATACGGGAGACACAATTTTAGTGCCAAACAGGGATACACCAACTTTGGGTTCTTTTGTTCTTCGCATGAGCTTATTCGTCAGCTAGATTCATCAACTCCAAGCAGGGAGACACAAGCTTTGGGTTTTTGTTCTTCGAGTGTGCCTATCTTTCGGTTATGCCCATGGAATCTCAGTTGTTGGTAAATTGTAAATTTTTTCACTAAATTCAGAGATTAACATTGACTTTTATATTTCACTTCATATAACTTATGAGTAAAATTAAACTAATGCTTTTTTTATTCGTTCATCTCTTCGATCTTCTCTTCGCTAGCTCACCCAATCCATCATCAAAACATCTTCTTCTTCGCCTTCTCCATTCCTAAATACTCACCCTGTTGTAGTGAAATTGTTGCACAACACACCACCAAATTGTGCTCACCACGAAGTCATAAAACAGCTGCCACCAAACTATGGTCGTGTTGCCTCGCCTACTCCAATAAGAAATGTACGTGCCATTCTATTACATTATTTGTACAAATGTTAGGGTTTCTGAATTTTTCTTGTTTGATTGAAATATGTTATACAAAAATTTTAAAATCTTGACATTTATAACTGTTCATGTCTTGTAGGCACAAAAGCTAAGACAGTTTGTGTTGGTTTATGAGATCTTTCAATAAACCTATATCTAGAAGGATACTAGTCAATTTGTCGATGAAAGAACTAGGAAGATGTGCATGTAAGCCTTTTATGTATCTTAACATTTTTTTATCCTTAAACTTGTACATACATTTAATAATTCTTCATTTGTTATTAACAGGAAGGCTTTGAGACTAGACTTTCACAAGCTAGAACTAATGTTGAGTTTTGTGCTGATGAATTAGAAGAAGTTAACCATGTTGAACCTACACAAGAGGAGATGATTAGGACTCAGTGTTGGGTTGAGACAATTGGTGGAAAAAGAAAAGGAAGAGTTTATAGAGTTGGGCAACTTGCTTCAAATTATAAAGGTAGAAATGAAATCTTTAAGTAGCAACCTTCACTTTTTATCGTAGTTTTGAAGATATTTCTCAACTTAGGCAATGACTTTCAGCAAGCAGGCGAATGAACGATTAAACCGTTACTTTCAATCCTCTCAATCACTATTTGGTATAATTATGCAATTCCTCCCTCTTGATGTTCAAAGTCTTCTACAATAGCACCATTCCAGTCAAGTTTAGCAAAATCCACAAATCCCACAATAATAGGAGCATCCTCAGCAACAAGACCCTCAACAACAACAAAATAATCAAGAAGTGTAAAATCCATATCAACCACAATCCTTTCCTAATTATGCACATAACTAAATTTCATATTTAAAACTTTAATGATATATGTACAATTTTCTTACTTCAGTTTTACATTTTAGGTTGTGATGCACATTTATTTGATCTTTTATAACTTCATTAATAATATGTTTTTCATTTATACATTTCATAAATTGATAAGTTTGATATGAAATTGTTTGAGATTTTTGGAATTGTCATAGGTTAAATTGTTTGATTTGTCCAAATGTGTGAAAAATCTAGCAAGCAGATTGACAATTTAAAAATTATTATGTTACCGACGAATTATCGACAAAAATATAAACTTGATAACATGAAAGTACCGACAAATAATAATACGAAGCCAACACAACTCACGACCAATTAAAATATTTACCTACCACACTAGATTTGTCGATAATGACAAACAACCACACTCGTCACCCATTTCATGTACGTGTGTTGGCTACGCTTGTTGACGAAAATAGATATATCGATAATTATCGAAGGTCACATCCCTTATTGTAATTATTATTTTTTTTAATTATTTTTATTCCTTTTAGCGGTTGTTGGTTACCTAACTTACCAGATTCGTTTCTTTCTCTTTTAATAGCTTCCTCTGTTTGCTTGTAAGGTGATTCAATACATTCAATGAGAATAAACTTTTTTAGGGATACAAATTACAAATCCTTTGCCACATAAGGTTTTCATTTTTTTCTTTCAAACACAAACTCTGTTTTCATCATGGTATCCAGAGTAGGTTGAAGAACCCTGTTATGTTTTCGTTGTGTTCATCTCCCTTAATCCTTCTATTTCTTTTTTGTGGGTTCGTGTTTGTTCTTTCCTTTACATGAATTAAACTTGTTTTCATAAAACTGCCTGATAATTCATCCGTCACTTTTGAATATATGCTGGAACAATACAATTTGATAATAATCTTACCATTTATGATGTTCTGTACATACCAAATTTTTGTGTTTAAATTGATTTTTGTGCCTAAGGTGATTAGTGATTCTAATTGTAAACTAATATTTTCTCATAAGAGCTATCAGATATAGGACAATACTACATTCAAGATGATTGGTCAAGTTGATATGCATAGAGGTTTATATTGTCTTCGTGATCTTGTTAACATACATGAGGGAAAATATTTGATGAATTGTAATGTTCTTAATTCTAAAGGATATGATGTTGACATATGGCATTTTAGATTAGGTCACCCTTCCAAACATGTTGTTGAACAAGTTTGCAAAACTTTTCCGTATGTTAATTCCAGTTCTGATAAGTTGTGTTATATATGTTACCTTGCTAAACAACATAAACTACCTTTTCAAATTAGTGATACTGCTTCTTTAAACACCTTTGATCTCATACATATAGATATATGGGGACCTATTGCTATTAGCTCTATTCATGGTTATAAATACTTTCTTACTATTGTTGATGATTTTTCCAGGCACTCTTGGATTTTTCTTATGAAAACTAAAGGAGAAACTAGAAACTTGTTACACAATTTTATTATTCTTGTTAAAAACTAGTTTAATCGAAACATCAAAACTATTAGAAATGATAATGGAAAAGAATTTGATTGTAATGAATTGTATGAGAAATATGACATTTTGCATGAAAGAACTTGTGTTGAAACTCCCCAACAAAATGTTGTTGCTGAAAGAAAACACCAGCATATCATGAATGTCACACGTAGCCTTCTTTTTCAATCAGGCTTGTCAAAAATCTACTGGTCTTATGCTACCACAGTTTTATACTGTGACAATCAAGCTGCCCATCACATAACTTTCAATCCAACTTTTCATAAAAGAACCAAGCATATTGACATCGATGTCGCGTTGTCCGAGAGAAGCTAAATGTTGAACTTTTTCATCTTCTTCCCATTCAATCTTGTGATCAACCAACATATATCTTCACCAAACCTTTGTATTATACTAATTTTAAAATCATCATTTCCAAGTTTGGAATAATGAGTTATCCATCTTGAAGAGAGGATATTATAATTATTATTTATAATTATTTTTATTTTTTAGCGGTTGCCGGTTACCTAACTTACAACTTACCACATCCGTTTCTTTTTCTTTTTAATAGCTTCTTCTTGCTTGTAATTGAATAAACTTTTTGAGGGATACAGATTACAAATCCTATGCTACATAAAGTTTTCGTTTTTTCTTTCAAACACAAACTCTCGATAATTTTATACTGATAAATTGTGTTGGCACTAATAATGCTACTTGTAATATATTATGTTATTGTTTAATATTTAATTAAAAGAAAAATATTGTTTTAATAGATATTGAATGCATGTTTGTATTTTAAAGGACTTCTATCTTTTTTCAATTTTACGTAAATCATTTCAACAATTAGACAAGTATGATACTGCACAAAGCCTAAAGCCATGAAAGTTCTCATGCAACGCTTTTATTTAGAGTTCACACCATATATTTGATGAATCCTCTGCAAGTCATCCAACGCAAACTCAGTCTTCTCCTTCGACACGATAGGGTACATAACAGCCTCCTCCACAGAGGAATGCCCTAACCCTAGCACGTGACCCACCAGGTGCATCACCACAGATTCCAAGTCCACGTCACCATCTTCGTTCTCACCAAGCACCACCCACTCCTCCTCTGAGTCCAAATACACGTTCCCCACGTGCTCACTATAGTCCGTGTCCGTAACCCCCACCGCTCCACCTTTTCCATCGAACACCACAAACGCTATCTTCACATCCGAACCATTGAACCTCGTCGTCTCCGTGAACTTCAACGACGTGACATTCGACCACCGGTCGAAGGCATCTCGGAACAGAAGCCTAACGCCGTCAGTGACGTTGTTCTCAGGGTGAAAAGCGTAGGTCAGTTCTCTCTTCCCCTCTTTCCACCATGGTTTAAACGACGTCGTGTTGGATGCGCCCAAGTTCATCGTGGTGGTGCCGTTGACTACGTCGGGAACACCGCATCGTGGCCGTGATATCACGTTATAGGTGTTTCGGTCGAGCTTCCCCGTGACGTTGAGATTGAAATTTTTCTGGTACTTGATTATTGCGGATTGGAGATCGAGTGTGAAGTAGTCGCTGAAGTTTGAGTGTGAAGTGGAGTTTAAGTAGCCGAAGAGGTCTAAATAGTCTTTGACATTAGACAAACCCTTAGCTATGTCTCCAAGTTTTAGCTCCTTGAACGTGAAGAATGACTTGAGTTTGTTCCAGAAGCTGGACAACAATTTACTCGATCTGATGAATCTAAGCCACAACGGGAATTGTCTTGCTATTTGCAATCCAACGGCTGGTGGAAAAGATATTGAGACAGATACATCGACAAATAGAGAAGAGAGTGTTAAAATGAACAGAAAGCTTCTTAGTACTCTTAATCTCATGTTTTCTCTTAGGAAATAGCTAATATGCCTGCTTGGTCTGAGAGAGGATGTGAGCCAAACCAGAATTTATAAGAACTCTGTGATGGGTGATAATCGCATACCTTAGGCAGTTGATAAAGATCTGCTTCGGAAAATATGAATGAACCTGTTTTGACTGGATGCTAAAATATTGCTTATATTTTGCAATGAAGCTAATTGGAAACTTCCTAGTGGAATCATTATACGTTGACTATGAATTATTATTTTATTGTAATATTTTATTAGAAATAAGTGTCGTAAAGTAGAAGTTGTTTATTATGTCAAAATATTATTTTTCTTTCGGAGCACAAGCGTGTGGATTTTTTATCAGAATGAAAATGGGATACTCAATCGTTATCTTCAAAAATAGGGTGACCGTGACCCCAGATAAAAAGACACTCTTATCTTTGGGGTTCTATTAATAGGGGTTAAAAATCTATTTCCGTTTAATTTTTGATTCTTTCTTATATATTATGTGTCAATTTTGGTATAGTCTTTTTATATTTGTTTATTTTTTTCTGTTTTTAAATAATATTTTTCATGTAATGAGAGTACCTAACATAAAACTTTATTAAAAAAAAACAATCACTTAATATATTTGAATAATTCTAATAATATTAACTTTAATTTTTAATTTTTAATTTAAAATTCTAATATATATTATTATATTTTTAAAGCGAGTTATTAAGTAAAATCTAATTTTATAAAAGAGTGTGAAATAAATATTTTTCTAAAAAATAATATTTATACTTGAGAAGGTGTATCAGAAGAGTAGTTTTAAAATAAATAAGGATTGACATGTTACGATAAAGTTTGTTTGAAAAAAATACACCAAAATATGTATTTGCCTGGAAACAGGATGCAATCAGTAGGAAACATCAGGATTGACTTCTTCATAAGTTTCATCCATTTTAATTTAGAAATTCTAAATATTACGAATACGAAATTTCATATCAATCGCCCACAGGTCAAACATTTTTTTTTTTTTTTATCTTTTTAACTTATTATTTCTTTTATTCATGTATTTTTTACAAAATAGTATCGATGTTCTGTTCCAAAGCTTAATCGAAATATTTATTTTTAGTTGTTTTTGGTATGAAAGTGTAGACTTATTTATAGTAGTGAGTGAAATGTGCAGGTTACCGAATATCAGGAGCAAAGTAATGAAATTTACCTGATCGCATTGCTTATGTTAAGATTAACCCTGTATTCAGCTTCAGCTATGTTCTGTTAAAATGTCTCCCATACCAAGATGGTTATTATGCGTCTCTGAACTAATAAACCGTTATATGGAGCAAGAAATAAACGTTAGTATAACTCAATTTCATAAAATCGGTTCAATGAGGTAAAGTTCTAATCTCTAGTTGATGTGGGATCTCCAACACATCCTCACGCCGAGACTACCAACTCGTGCATGGAGATATATATTATGGATGGTGGCATGATAAACTCAACAAATATTTGTTAAGATAAATTCAAAATGACTCTGATACCATATAAGAAAATGATAAAAAATGGTAAGAAGAAGATCCTTATATATTTGGAGAGAGAAACTCCCTATATATTTTCAAATGATGTAACCATACACATGAAAACATCTCTTCTTCTTATATTTTTTATCATTTTCTTATAGATCCCTGCATAACTAGGATCCCACCCTGCAACCAAACTTGTCATATTGCATCCTACTCAATGCACACCATAATAATGTACTCAGGAACCAGTTTCTGTAAAGTTATGGCAAGTTGTGAGTTTATTCCTACATGGTTGTTGTTCCTGCAACATGAGTGTTTTGGCCCATTTTCTGCATCCCCTCCCCTGTATTCCTGCACACACCCTTTCTCTAGCCATCTACACACAGCAGTTATTTATGACATACAGGTTTTCAGTTTTACTCAAATGCTACCTAATCAGTTTACTAGCTGATACGTCTCCCCCTAACCAAGCATTTTTATGCATGTCAGTGGATTTATCAGAGTATAGAATTGCAATTTAGGATGCAAGTTCCTCAACCCACACTCCCTTTCATATGATATTCCCTTCGGAACTAAGTAGTACTGTTCCAAATTGGTTGAAATGGACTATCCAAAATCCAACTCCACAAACCTTCATAGTTTGTCAAGCCATAATTTCCTTGATCGATTTTTCCCCTAATCAATTATCTTCCCAGAAACCTATGTCTTCCCTATTTCCCATAACCAGAGCTGTATTATCATGAAACCAATTTCCATTCTTGGTTTTGTCTATATCCTTGACATTTTACTATTATTCCTTTACTTATGTTTCTCCACCCACTATATTTGGATTCAATAATTTCTTTCCAGAGGACCTTTGCCTCCGATCCCATCCTCAATTTGCACTTAGCAAGCAAAGCTAAATTGAACACTTTTAGATTTTTAATTGCCATACCCCATGTCTTTTTCCTTGTAAATGTCATCTCAATTTACCTATGATATTTTCCTAGTTTCATGCCTCTATTTCCATTGAAAATTTATTTGGATTTTTTTTATCTGTTTTTCCATCTTTGTTGGTATCTTGAAGAATTTACCTATGATATCTTCCTAGCTTCGGGCCTCTATTCCCATTGAAAATTTATTTGGATATTTTTTTATCTGTTTTCCACCTTTGTTGGTATCTTAAAGAATTTACCTGAAAGAATATTTTCTGTTTTATTCAATCTGTCTTTCATCTATAGCAATGATACATATATATAACCATAGCATTAGAACCGTACAGATTCTTTTTCTAACATAACATCTGTAATTAAGACTAA